>JAESFX010000187.1_pt1 | contig 52875 bp, 50 predicted proteins | sample 9269501 | NCBI WGS metagenome assembly JAESFX01 (sample SAMN14515570, study PRJNA621655) | algae metagenome | isolation source: Desmonostoc geniculatum HA4340-LM1 and co-occurring heterotrophs from cave... | place: USA: Maniniholo cave, Kauai, Hawaii | collected 2009-07-28
TGCGAACAGGGGGCGACGGCTGTGGAGTATGGTTTGATAGTGTCATTGATTGTTATCGCAATCATGGCGTCGCTGAACAACTTCGGTGAGGGTTCGCAGAACATGTGGAACTACGTCTCTAACGAGATCACCACCGCAACGCGCTCATGACGTTAACGATTTGGTAGAAATTGGTGGGTTATCAGGCCAGTGTCGAATATTTTGAGTTTAGGAAATATTCGCTCGGGTGAATTGAATACGCAACAGGAGACCTAAGATGAAAGTTATCAAGAAGCTCTTCAAGAATGAAGAAGGCGCAACCGCAATCGAATACGGCCTGATCGCCGCTCTTATTGCAGTTGCTGCTATCACTGCCATGGGCAGCCTCGGCAACAACCTCGAAAACACCTTCAACGAGGTGAGCAACGGCCTGAACTCGGCCAACTAATGGGGTAACCGGAGACCAGCGTTTCGCAAGAAAGCTGGTCACGGTAAAAATTGAGGGCAGCGACGAAAGTCGCTGCCCTTTTTTTGTTGCTCAATAGGTAACGATTTTGACTTTCTGGCCAACGCTCAGGCCTTTGTTGGCAGACAGTCCGTTCAAAGCCAGAAAGCGTTCGGTCTGTAGCGACGAATAAGCCATCCGGCCCGCCAGCGAAGCGACGCTGTCCGCCCTGCCCACTGTCACCACGCGCAATTTCCGCGGCTTGATGGCCGAAGCCTGCGCGTTGGACAGCCGTGCCATGCTGTTGAACATGCCGCCAAACGGATTGGCATTGGCGGCGGATATTGTCACGAAATGATATCCGGTGTTGCCACCCCATTCATAGGCAAACACCGTCACCTCGCGCGCACCCTGCTGGGTATTGACGACGGTCGATGAATAGAAGGCGGGAATGCCATTGATCGTGGTTTGCCTGATCTCGCCGACCGGGATCGTCTGGTTCTGCCCCGACACCGACTTGAACGCTGCCGCGATATAAGCCTGCCGATCGCCAGTGAAATTGCCTTGCGTGAATATCGCCTTGCCACTGTTGCCATTGATCGAAACGGCATCGGTGCCGTTCTGCAAGCCGAAGCCCGACGGCGCGGTGAACTTCAACTTGATATCGGGATGCAGAAAATCCTGCCCCTCGACCACACCCTGCGCCGGATCGTCGCCATAGAGCATGCCGTCGATCGCAGCCATATGCGTATCGGCCTTGCGGACCGTGTTCGCCGGAAAGCTTTTGGCGCGCGTGGCGGCGCGTACCACGCGCTTGGCCGGATCGGGGTGCGTGCTGGCCCATTCGGGCACAGCCTGGCCCCCCGTGCCTGAAACCCGCGCATCTACTGCCGTTTGCATCGCCAGCGAGTTGAGCATGGCCGAAAGCGCCGTCGGATCATATCCGGCCTTGCTGAGATAGCGGATGCCCAGGTCGTCCGCCTCCTCTTCCTGCCCGCGCGAATAAGACAGGGCGAAGAGCTGCGCAAAAGTGCCCGAATATTGCTGCAAACCGCCACCGAGCGCACCGAGAAGGCCGCCGCTATCGCCAAGAACCGACCCCAATATGGTGCCGCCTACGCCCAATATATTGGCGATGGTCGATTGCCGCTGCCGTTTCTTACTGTGCCGCGCTGCGGTATGGCCGACTTCATGGCCCAGAACGCCCGCCATTTCGGCCTCGCTATTGCATAGCGCAACGAGCTGGCGGGTGATGTAAACATAACCGCCCGGAATGGCGAAGGCGTTGTTCACCGAGGAATTGAGCAGCGTTACATTGAAGTCGCTTTCTGCATTGCCGAGGCCGGACTGGACCGCGATGCCCTTGCCGACCCGCACAACATAGGCCGTTTGCGGGCTTTGCATGGCCCCGCCGAATTCCTTCATGATCTCCGGATGATATTTTGCGCCTTCGGATTTTTCCTGTGCGGTAAACGGCTTTGGGGCCGAAGCCACCGCCTTTTTCTGCGCGGAAACGGGTGCCGCAAAATTGACGCTTGTGAGCGCGATTGTGGCGCTGCCCAGAACCAGTATTTTCTTGCCGATATGCATGGATGCTCTCCTCCGGTCGTTACAACCGGATTAGCACATCTTCTGTTCCCACAGACGTAAAATGTAGATTCGCACCAAGGGTTAGGCGGCGCTTACGCACCCATCGAAAGATATTTGGTACGGCGTTGTTGCCGAAGCTCCTTGCTCGAAAAAGCGCCGAGCGCGTCCAGTTCCTCGCCGACCGCCTTACCTAGCGACGCCGTGGCAAGCTCGTGGTCGCGATGCGCGCCGCCCATCGGCTCGGGCACGATGCGGTCGATGACGCCGAGCGATTTCAGATCTTCCGCCGTCATTTTCATCGCCTGCGCCGCATCCGCTGCCTTGTCGCCGGTGCGCCACAATATCGACGCGCAGCCTTCGGGCGAAATCACCGAATAGACCGCATGTTCGAACATTAGCACCCGGTCGGCCGCTGCAAGTGCAACCGCGCCACCCGAACCGCCTTCCCCGACAATGCAGGCAATCATCGGTACGCCGAGTTGAAGACACTTGTCCGTGGAACGGGCAATCGCTTCGGCCTGCCCGCGCTCTTCGGCCTGGATGCCGGGAAACGCACCCGAAGTGTCGACCAGGCTGACGACAGGGAGCCCGAAGCGGTCGGCCAGTTCCATCAGGCGGATTGCCTTGCGATAGCCTTCGGGTTTGCCCATGCCGAAATTATGATGGAGGCGGCTTTGGGTGTCGTCGCCCTTTTCATGCCCGATCAGCATGATACGGCGTCCGTCGAGCTTTGCCAGCCCGCCCAATATCGCCTGATCGTCGGCAAAGGCACGATCGCCCGCCAGTGGCATGAAATCGTCGAAAACCGACGCCACGAAATGCTTGAAATGCGGCCGTTCGGGGTGGCGTGCGACTTGCGTCTTTTGCCACGCGCTGAGCCTGGCATAAGTGTCCTTGAGCTGCTTGTCGGCTTTGTCGCGCAGTTTCGCGATCTCTGCATCGACATCGACTTCGCTTTCATCCGCAGCTTCCTGCAACTCGATGATGCGCGCTTCCAGAGCCGCGATAGGCTTTTCGAAATCCAGATATACGGTCATCCGTGCGGGGTAGAGGGTGAAGCGCCACGGGTCAACGTGCGCTTTGCCAGAGGATGGCGCTGGTTGACCAGTTCGACCAGACGGCTGGCATCGACATGCGTGTAAATCTGCGTGGTGGCGATGTCCGCATGGCCGAGCATAGCCTGCAAGGCGCGCAAATTGGCGCCGCCTGCCAGCAAATGCGTGGCGAAGGCATGGCGCAAGACGTGCGGGCTGACCTTTTCGGGATTTAACCCGCTTTCGGCGGCCAGCTTTTTGATTATCTGGAACAGCCGGATGCGGCTGATATGCCCGCTGCGCGACGGGAACAGAAAACGCGAATCTTTCGGCACAAAGGCATGCCAGACACTCACCGCATGACGCGCGCGGTCGGAAATGGGTACGAGCCGCTCTTTCGAGCCCTTGCCCATCAGGATGATGAAGGGCCGGTCGGAAACGACGGAGGTGCGCGGCAGTGCGACGAGTTCGGAAGCGCGCAGGCCCGACCCGTACAACAGCTCGATGAACGCCGACAGCCTATAGTCATTGGCGGTCGGATGCGGTTTCGCCAACCTTGCGTCGATCGACCGGAACAGCAAATCGACTTCTGCCTTGTCCAGTATCTTCGGCAACGCTCGCGCCTGCGCAGGTTTGGGTAATGCCGCCGAGGGATTGTCCGCGCGTAAGCCTTCCTCGTGCAAGAAGCCATAAAAGCGTCGCAACGCCGATGCCTTGCGTGCCACCGAACTATTCGCCAGATCGCTCCATCTGCCCGCGAGCCTTGCTAGCAACGCTGCGTCGGCTTCGGCCAGCTTGCCGCCGACCAGGGCCGATGCCGCGACGAGATCGCTGCGATATGCGGACAACGTATTCCGGGCAACGCCGCGCTCGGCAGCCATCATTTCGAGGAACCGTTCGATCAGGCCGGTGTCAGCCGACGACATGGCAGCGATCAGGCGAAGGTCACCGCCTCGGCAGCAATCATCCGGGCCTCCGCCTCAAGCCCGACCTGACGCAACGACCGGACGATGTGATAGAGATGGTTCGCTGGTACAAGCGACCATGAAGGCGCTTGCAATCCCGCAATTGCCATCAGCGCAACGGTGCCCTGCTCGCCACGTTCCGCTGCGGCAGTTATTGCGCGTGACCACCGCGTCTGCCGTGCGATGTTAACTTCGAGATCGCCCGCAAAATCCGCTTGCCCTTCCACATCGACCCGTCCGAGTCCGGCAAGGCCCGCCAGCAAAAGCGCAGATTTATGCGCATTGTCGCTATTGTCGTTACCGTAGAAATCGTCGAGCGCGCCGTAGTCGACCGGCGTGGCCCGTCGCGGCGCGGCCAGTGCAATCAACGCCCAGCCTAGCGACCCTTCGTTCACGACATTGGCCCAACGCGCGGCGCTATTGTCGAGCCCTGCGGTCAGCATCGAAGCTACCAGCCGGTCGGCCTCGCCTGCCCGCGCCTGATCGGGGCGGACCAGCGCGGCTGCGCGAGCGGTCGCAACGAGCGCACCATGACAGTCCGCACCGGCGGTCGCTCCGTTCCAGATCGCCGCCATCGCGCTGACCTTGGCGGCATCGCCAGAGCCCGTATAGGCCAGACCCAGGCTTTCCGCCCGCGCACGAACTTCATCGGGTGCTTCGCTGTCCTCCAGCACCTGGCTGTAAAGATCGACCATGTCCCGGTTCGAATAGACACCCAGCGCAGCGGCGCCCGGCGCGGCTTTTGCGCGGACGGTTGCGGTATACATCGGCAATTGCACGCGCCATCCGGCCATCTGCCGTCCAGCAGTTTCGAACAGCCGGTCAGGCGGCTCCAAGCCCGTTGCCGCAGCCAGCCCGAAGCGCCAGGCGTTCATGCCCTCGACCTCATCCCATTCGATCTTGACCTGACGTCGCCCATTAATGCCTGCGCCCACCGCCTTTTCGGTCAGCCGGTAATCGACACCTCTCACCCAGCCCTGATAGCGGCCCTGGTTGATGAACGCAGTTGCACTTCCCTGTTCGCCCGCAAGCGAAGCGCAGATTGCCCGCGACATTTTCCAGCGACCGTCGTTAACGAGCCGCACGCCGCTTTCGGTAAGCGGGCAAAGGCCCGACAGATCGCCATTGGCGAGGAATGTCTGCATAGCCACTTCGTGCAGGCGCTTGGTGTAATTGCCCGCATCGACTTCCTGCACCAGGTGCCGCGCCACAACGGAGTCGCCCATGCGCAGCAGCAGCCATGCGCGTTCTGCCGTCCAGTCGGCGCCGTTGACGCCTGCGGGTGTATTGGTGCGGCTGGCCAGCAACCGACGGGCCATTATCGTACCCCAGCGCGAAGCTATGGGGCCGGTGGTGCGTGCTGCGACCTGCTTGAGGAACATGCCGTCCATGCTGCCGAAGGCTTCCGCCGGGAAGCCCCCCGATGCGCTCGACATGATACCGATGGCGCTCAGCGAGCGGCGGGCGGCGGGAGGGACGTCGTATTTGATGACGAGTTCTTCTTCCTCCTCGTCCTCCTCTTCGTCGTCCTCATCCTCATCGGTATCTTCGCCCGCTTGGTCGCCGGTAACGGGCCTGCCCGGAACGGTCGGCGCGCCCGGAACAGCGGGACCGGCAGCAGGCGGCCTGCTCGTGGTCGGCGCGGGCGGCGGGGGCGGGTCGCCGAACCCTTCGGGCAGCAGCGATTCCGGTCCCTGCTGGCCAAGCGCAGGCAAGGCGAATATCATCGCCAATGCGCCGACCGCTATCAATCCCGCTTTCGTCTTTCCGTCAGTCAACCCGGCAATCCCAACTATATCTGCCCATAAGGCAAATCGCTTTGTGCCTTCGCCTAGCCGATATATAGCCCTCCCCGCAATGGGCTCGCACGAAAGACAGCATGATCCGGGCGCAAATCCGGCGTCCGTTCCGGCAATCGACCGGCCCGTCGTGCTGGTCGGCATGATGGGGGTCGGCAAGACCAGCATCGGGCGAAGGCTTGCTGCAAGGCTGGGCGTTGAATTTGCCGATGCCGACGAGGAAATCGAGGCCGCAGCCGGGATGACCATCGCGGAAATGTTCGAAAAATATGGCGAGCCCTATTTTCGCGATGGCGAGCGGCGGGTAATTGCGCGGCTGATCGACGGCACGCCCAAAGTGATTGCAACCGGCGGCGGGGCTTTCATCAACGAGGAAACGCGCGCGCTGATACTCGAACGCGCATGGTCGATCTGGCTCGATGCCGACGTCAAGGTTCTCGCCGAGCGGGTGTCCCGCCGCAGCCACCGGCCACTGCTCAAGGACCGCGATCCGGTCGAAGTGCTCACCGAACTTGGCAAGATACGCAACCCGCTTTATGCGGCTGCCGAGCTGCATATCCGCAGCGATGCGACGCCGCACGGGCGGACCGTCGAAACCATATTGAAAGCGCTCGGCCAATGACCATCGTGACCGTCGATCTTGCCGACCGGCCTTATGAGATCCATGTCGCGGCGGGGTTGCTGGACGATGTCGCGCGATTTGTTTCGCCCTTTGCACGAGGGGGTCGGTTGCTGGTGGTCACCGACGAAAATGTGGCGCAGCAGGTCTGGCCCAAAGTGCAGGCGGTGCTTACCCGCGCCAATATCGGCGCCGAGACCTTTGTCCTGCCCGCCGGAGAAGATGGCAAAAGCTGGGGCCAGCTCGAAAAACTGACCGACTGGCTGCTCGAACGGCATGTCGAGCGCAGCGACCATATCCTGGCCTTGGGTGGCGGCGTGGTGGGCGACGTCACCGGCTTCGCCGCGCATGTCGTCAAGCGCGGCTGCTCGTTCATCCAGATCCCGACCACATTATTGGCGCAGGTCGACAGCAGCGTGGGCGGCAAGACCGCAATCAACAGCGCGGCGGGGAAAAACCTTGTCGGCGCATTCCACCAGCCGTCGCTGGTTCTAATCGACCCCGATGTGCTGGCGACGCTTCCGCCACGTCAATTGGCCGCGGGTTTTGCCGAAGTCGTCAAATATGGCCTGATCGACGACGTGGAGTTTTTCGACTGGTGTGAGGCCAATCTCGATGCCTTTTTCGAAGGCGATGCCGCCGCGCGCGAATATGCGATTGTCCATTCGGTCCGGTCCAAGGCGCGCATTGTGGCGGCGGACGAGAAAGAACTCACCGGCACCCGCGCCTTGCTCAATCTCGGCCACACATTCGGCCATGCGCTCGAGGCGGCTACCGGCTTTTCCGACAGGCTGTTTCACGGCGAGGCGGTTGCGGCTGGCATGGCGCTCGCCTTCCGCTATTCGGTGCGGCTGGGCCTGGGTCCGCATGCCGATGCGGTCCGGGTTACGGCTCTGCTGGCGAAGGCGGGCTTGCCGACAACTCTGGCTGAAGCAGGCATCACAGCGACCGGAGCTAAACTCGTCGGGTACATGCTCCACGACAAAAAGATGAGCGGCGGCACCTTGCCCTTTTTGCTGGCGCGCGGGATCGGGCAGACTTTTCTGAGCAAAGACGTCTCGCTCGACGACGTCGCCGCGTTTCTCGACGCCGAAGCTCAGGCCTGATCGAGCAGAAAATCGTCCGAATCGTCGCCGCCGAAACTGTGTCGCTGACCGGCGTGCATGTCACCGCTTTCAAACTGTGCCTGAAGCCGGGTGCGGTCGCGGGTGCGGAATTCGCGGACGACGCGCTCTACGAGGGGCTTGTCCGCGCCTAGCTCTCTCAATCCGTCCATCGCCATGCGCACCGAGGATTCGAAAACCTCGCGCACAATGCCGATTTCGGGATCGGGCATTAATTCCATAACCTGCCGGCGGTCATAAGCGCGTGCGAAAATGCGGGTGTTGGGGAAGCGCTGGCGCACTGGCGTCAGCGTCTCGGCATTCATGTCGCGATCGTCGATGCAGAAGAATATCGCGCACGCCTCGTCCCCCCCTGCGCGTTCGAGAAGGTCGATGCGCGTACCATCGCCATAAAACACCTTGCGTCCGAACTCCTGTGCAACGTCGATGGTTTCCGGGTTGATGTCGATCAGCGTCACGCTGCGCCCCGCCGCCTGCATGATCTGCGCAACATTCTGCCCGAAACGGCCATGACCGACGATGACGACGCTTGCCTGCGGCGCAAGTCCGGGATCGTCGAGTTGCGCATCGCGGGCGACCTTGTTGCTGGCAAGCCTTCCCGCGAGAATCATCAGAAACGGCGTGGTTGCCATCGACAGCGTTACCACCGCGCCGAACAGGCTAGCCGCCTCTGGCTCGATGAGCGCCGCGTTCTGCGCCGCCGTGAACAGCACAAAGCCGAATTCGCCGCCCTGGCTCAGCAGCAAGGCGGCGATGATCGAGGCGCTACCGTTCAATCCAAATGCCCTTGCCAGCCCGAAAATGACGCCCGTTTTCACAACGACCAAAGCTACGGCGAGTCCGACTACCAGCCACGGTTGGGCAATGATTACGTCGAGGTCGAGCAACATGCCGACCGCAAGGAAGAACAGCCCGAGCAGGATCGAGCGGAAGGGGTCGATATCGGCCTCAAGCTCGTGCCGGTATGGCGATTCAGCAAGCATCACACCTGCAACGAATGCGCCCAATGCCGGCGATACCCCGATTAGTTCCATAACCGCTGCGCTGGCGCAGACGGTAAACAGGCCGGTCACAATGAACAGTTCGCGTTCGGATACCTTGCCGACCAGCTTGAGCAGCGGCGAAAGCAGGTAGCGCCCTGCCAGCACGAGGCCGACGATTGCCAGCACTGCATAGGCAACCAGCAACCATCCGCCGACCGCGCCTTCTTCCACAGGCGCGCGAGACAGCGCGGCAACGATGGTGAGCAGCGGGACGATGGACAGATCCTGAAACAGCAGGATCGAAAAGCTCTTCTCGCCATAATCGGTCTTGAGCCGCCCGCGCGATTGCAGCAGCGGAAGCACCTGCGCAGTAGACGATAGCGCGAGCGGCAGGCCCAGCACCAAAGCCGCTTCCCAGCTAAACTGCGGCATGAAAACAAGGATGACCCCGAACATCGCCAATCCGCAAAGGGTTACCTGTAGCGGCCCGAACAGGAAGATATCGCGCCGCATGATCCACAATCGGCTGGGAGAAAGCTCAAGCCCGACAAGGAAGAGCAGCAGGATGATGCCTATTTCGGAATAAGCGAGGATCGTTTCGGGTTCGGCAACCAGGGCAAGACCATCCGGCCCAATGACAATGCCTGCGACCAGATAGCCCAACACCGCGCCAAGCCCAAGCCGCCGGAACAGCAGCACCGCAACCAAAGCTGCGCCGAGCAGCACAGCGCCGCCGAACATGACATCGGCGATGACATGCACTTCTTCTTCCATCAGCTTGCTAGCCTTCGTTGTTCGGCCGCCGCCAGAACCGCGTCATAAGGCAAAAGGATTGCGGCGTGGCGCGAGGGATAGTCCCTGGCGGGAGAAAGCAAGGACAGTTCGGGCCAATCGACCGGCATGTCTCCCTTGCCCGAGAGCGCCGCGGCGAGCCCTGCACGGATCGCCGCCAAAGTGTCGAGCGCGCTGCCCGTCGCATTGGCCCGAACGATAGCAGCCGACGCCTGACCCAAAGCGCAGGCATTGGCACGCAATGCTATGGCTTCAACCGTGCCGTTGCTCCCCAGTCTGACCTCGGCATGAATCCGGCTACCGCAGATCGGCGAACGCGCCTCTGCCATGCCGTCCGGCTTATCCAGTCGGTCACCCGCGACCAGCGATGCCGCCAGACGCAATATATCGCGATTGTAGAGTGCCGAATCCATCATTCCTCCGGTTCGGCTTCATCGGTAGCAGCTTCGCGCTGTTCGCGCACGAAAGTCGACATGGCATCACCACTGGCATTGAGCAGCGGATAGGTACGTGACTTGGTCATCCATTCGGGGCGCGGTTCTTTTTCGCCGAACAGGGTTTCGTAGCCCATGACCAGCAAGAGGAAGATCAGGGTCGAGAAAATCAGCCCCTTCAACATGCCGAAGCCGAAGCCAAGCACCCTGTCGATCGGTCCCAAAACCGACTTGCGCGATTTCGCTCCGATCGATTTCGATACCCATTTGCCGAGCGCGAAGATGACGATGACAATGGCCAGAAAAGCCAGCACCGCCGCGCCGCTTTCGGTGCCGACGACCTCGCCCAGTGCAGCGGTCGCAGGTCCGTGGAACAGCCTGACTGCAACGATGATCATAAACCATGCAATCAGCGACAGCGCCTCCTGCACAAAGCCCCGCATGAAGCCAAAAATGGCCCCCGCGCCGAGCAGGAAAAGGACAATGATATCGAGCGCGGTCATGGGGCGGTAGCTAATCAGGGGGTGAAGCCAATACAAGCCCAATGCTAACACTTAAATTCGTAACTCGTCGCACCAGCGAAGGCTGGTGCCTATCACGCGCGTCGGTTTGAGCCGATAGACGTGATGGACCCCAGCCTTCGCTGGGGTGACGCAGCGATATTTGAAATGGAACTTGTCACCCGCGCCCCAGCATATAGTCAACGAGCTTGGCGAGCGTGCGGAATTCTTGCGTGGCGATTCCGGACTGCCCCTTGACCGAAGGCGGCACCAGCGCGCGGTTGAAGCCGAGCTTCGCCGATTCCTTCAACCGCAAGCCACCGTGCGCGACAGGGCGGATTTCGCCCGAGAGCGCGACCTCGCCAAACAGCACCGCGTCCGAAGGCAAGGGCCGCTCCGCCAGCGCCGATACCAAGGCCGCTGCGACCGCCAGATCGGCGGCGGGGTCGGATATGCGATAGCCGCCCGCGATGTTGAGATAGACCTCGGCGGTCGAGAAAGAGAGACCACAACGTGCTTCCAGCACCGCCAATATCATCGCCAGCCGCCCGCTATCCCAGCCGACCACCGCCCGGCGCGGCGTGGCCCCGCTCGACAGCCGCACGGTCAGCGCCTGGATTTCAACCAGCACCGGCCTTGTCCCTTCCAGCGCGGGAAAAACCGTCGCGCCGGTCACCTGCTCCGCACGGTCAGTCAGGAACAAGGCGCTTGGGTTGCCGACCTCAGTCAGCCCTTCTTCCGCCATTGCGAACACGCCAATTTCATCGGTGCCGCCGAAGCGGTTTTTCGATGCGCGCAGGATGCGATATTGATGGCTGCGCTCGCCCTCGAACGCCAGCACGGTATCGACCATATGCTCGAGCACACGCGGGCCCGCGATACTGCCGTCCTTGGTAACATGCCCGACCAGTACCAAGGCGGTACCGCGTTCCTTGGCATAACGGATTAGCTCCTGCGCCGAAGCACGCACCTGGCTCACCGTCCCCGGCGCGCCTTCGATCAGGTCGCTGTGCATCGTCTGAATCGAATCGATCACGAGCAACGTGGGCGGCGTGCCCTGCCCTAATGTCGTAAGGATATCCCGCACTGACGTCGCCGCCGCCAGTTGCACCGGCGCATTGCCTAGCCCCAGCCGCCGTGCGCGCAACCGCACCTGATCGACCGCTTCCTCACCTGAAACATATGCAACGGAAAGCCCGCGCCGCGCCAGACTGGCCGCCGCCTGCAACAGCAAGGTCGACTTTCCAATCCCCGGATCGCCGCCGAGCAAAGTCGCCGACCCCGGCACCAGCCCGCCGCCCAGCGCGCGGTCGAACTCAGCAATTCCCGTCGAGGCACGGTCGGGCAATGTGATGTCGCTATCGAGCCCATGCAAAACCATCTCGCGCCCACCCGAGCGCAGATGCTGCTTCATCTCGAACACGGTCGCGCCGGCTTCCTCGGCCAGCGTATTCCATTCCCCGCAATCGTCACACTGCCCCTGCCAGCGGCTGGATTCAGACCCGCAAGCCTGACAGACATATCGACGCTTTGCTTTTGCCATGCGGTAACCATATCAGAACAAATCAAGAACTCAAGCTGCTTCTAAGCTTGCGCCATACGGCAGGCCCTGCCACATCTCGCATATGCGCGAAAAGGAACTTCGGCTGGCGCTTATCTGCTATGGCGGAGTCAGTCTGGCCGTCTATATGCATGGCGTTACACGCGAGATCTGGCATTTGCTGCGGGCCAGCCGTGCCTATCATGACGGCACACCTCCGGAGTTAGGTAGCGAAGCGATTTATCGCGACATCATGGCCGATATGGAAACCAAAAGCGGCGTGCGAATGCGTGTGCTCGCAGATATCATTGCAGGCTCCAGCGCGGGCGGGATTAACGGGATTTTCCTGAGCCAGGCCATCGTCACCGGCCAGTCGCTTGAGCCGCTGACCGACATGTGGCTGGAAACCGCCGATGTCGATACGCTGGTCGATCCCGATGCGAGGGCGCTGTCGCGCTTCACCAAATTCTGGGCGACGCCGATTGCGTGGATGATCCTGCGGCGGCGTGGCGGGGCGATCGACCGTACAGTGGCTGACGAGGTAAAGGATGAGGTCGCGACCAAGCTTTCGCGCTTCGTCCGCGCGCGCTGGTTTGCCCCGCCCTTCGGCGGACAGGTGTTTTCGAAACTGCTGCTCGACGCCTTTGGCAGAATGCTGGCGAGCGCGGCGGGACCGAAGTTGCTGCCGAACAACCAGCCGCTCGACCTGTTCGTCACCGTTACCGATTTTCACGGCCATGACCAGACGTTGCGCCTGAACAGCCCGCCGCTGGTGGCCGAGGCCGAGCATCGGCTGACAATAGATTTTTCGACGCGCGGACGCAGCGATCTTGCGACGATTCCCGAGCTGATCTTTGCCGCGCGGGCCACCGCCAGCTTCCCTGGAGCCTTTCCGCCCTTTTCGGCACGCGAACTCGATGGGCTGCTCGCCGCGAACCGTACCGAATGGACAGGCCGTGATGCCTTCCTCAAGCGCATATTGCCGCAGCAATTTGCCGCCGGTGTGGCCGAGGACACGATGCTTATCGACGGTTCGGTACTCGCCAATGCGCCGTTCAACCAGGCCATCGGCGCGCTGCGCAATCGTCCCGCACGGCGCGAAGTCGACCGGCGTTTCGTCTATATCGACCCCAAGCCAGGCCGCCCGAGCTTCCGTTTTGGCAGGCGCAGCGCCGATGGAGCCGCGAAAAAGCCGCCCGGTTTTTTCGCCACGATTTTTGGAGCGACCTCCAACATCCCCCGCGAACAGCCGATCCGCGACAGTCTGGAGAAAATCACCGGCCGCTCAGACCGGATCAAGCGGATGCGTCATGTGATTGATAGCTTGCGCGTCGAAGTCGAAGAAACCGTGGAGAACATGCTTGGCAAGACCTGGTTCCTCAGCCAGCCCACGCCAGCACGGATGCAGAAATGGCGGCAATCGGCTCAGGAAAAGGCGATTGCGGCGGCGGGTTTCAGCTATCAGGCTTATGGCCATCTCAAGCTGGCGGGTGTCGTCGATGACATCGTTTCGACCGCGCGGCGGGCTTGGCCCGAAGGAAGCCCAGAGCATTTCCACGACCTGCGTGCGGCGATCTGGCAGGAGATGCGCGCGCGCGGGCTAGACCATGTCGCCAAATCAGGCGGCAGGGGTGCATCTCGGGAGATCGTCGATTTTTTTCGACATCACGACCTTCGGTTCCGCATCCGCCGCCTGCGTTTCATGGCGCGGCATCTGGCGGAGGAGGTCGAAAACGTCAGCGACACCTCCGCCGAAGCTGTGGGCGTGATGCGCGATGCGATTTTCGCCAGCCTTGCCCGGTTCCTCGATCTGGAAACTGCCGAGCATCTGGGTCTCGACTTCGCCGTGGCCGCGCAGGAAGGCGCGGTGAATCCGACGGGGCTGATCGATTTCCTTTCGGCGCAACGTGACTTGGTCTCGGTCGATGACCATACCGATGCCGCTCTTTGCGAAGCGATGCTGGAACTGCCCGCCGAAGCGCGACGGACAATGATGCTCGGCTATCTCGGCTATGCGCTGTACGACATTGCCACCTTGCCGCTGTTGCAGGACGAAGGCTTCGACGAGTTCGATCCGGTTAAGGTCGACCGTATCTCTCCCGATGACGCACCCACAATCCGCGAAGGCGGCGCGGCGGCAACGCTGAAGGGCATAGAATTCAGCAATTTCGGCGCCTTCTTCAGCCGTGCCTATCGCGAGAACGACTATCTATGGGGACGCCTGCACGGAGCTGACCGGCTGATCGACATATTGGTATCGTCGCTGCCTGTCGGACATGAAATGCCACGCGAAGATCGGCTACGCTACAAACGCCTCGCCTTTCACGCAATCCTCGACCGGGAGGCACCGAGACTCACAAAGATCAAATCGCTCATCGAACGCCTGCGGTCCGAAATCGACGCAATAGGCGTTTAGCTATTTCACCATGCCATAAACTGTCTCGACAAAGCGGTCGGCGGTTATGAACCCATTGGGGACGACGCCGTAACCATCGGCTGGCTTTTCTGCCTTGATCTGCTCGACCGTTTTGCCAGCTTTGATACCGGCCTCAACCTTGGCAATAATTTCCGCGACCATGTTGCGATAGGCGTTCAAATCGGCCTTGGTGGCAACGGGGCCGTGTCCGGGGATGATCTTTGTCGACTCGTCGGCAATCGCCAGTGCCTTGTCAGCAGCTGCGACAATCCCACGCACATTGCCGCCACTGCTGGCATCTACGAATGGATAAGTCATTTTGAAAAAGAACAGATCGCCCATGTGGATGACATTCGACTTGGTCCAGTGAATGATCGAGTCGCCATCAGTGTGCGCAGCAGGCATGTGGATAACACGGACTTCCTCACCATTGAGATGCAACTTAAGTCCTTCAGCATAAGTCACGACCGGCAGTGCGGCCTTTGGAGCGGGCGGAACAACATTACCTGCTACGGTAGCGCCCGCCGCCATGCGCACGCGAACATTGTCATGCGCCATTATGACGGCCCCGGCCTTGCCCAGATTTTCGTTCCCGCCACTATGGTCGTAATGCCAGTGCGTGTTGACAAGGAATTTGACTGGTTGCGCACCCAAAGCAGCCACCGCCGCCTGGATTTTCGGCGTCAGCGGCGCGAACTGGTCGTCGATAAGGACGGTGCCGTCCTCGCCGTAGGACACACCGATATTGCCGCCCGCGCCGAACAGGACCGCGACGCTCGGGGCGAGTTGCTCGGTCTTTATCTCGACCTTGCTCATATCCTGCGCTGTGGCTGGTGCCGCAAGCAGCGACAGCGCCAAAAGACTGGTTTTAAATTTCATGGGGATTCTCCTGTACCTCTTTGGCCGGAGCCTATCCCAGCGCGTTTTCCTGCGCCAGATAATTCAGGCGGTTGGCCAATCAATCTCACCGGCATCGGTGAGCAGCTTGAGCATCACCGCTGCCCCGCATTGCTGCGACTTTGCGGTCGCGCTCCATTTGCGGTCGGCGATATATTTGCCGCGTTCATAATGGTTGGAGAAGCTCCACAAATAGGGCGAGGCAATGCCGTAAGGGCGGTAGCCGAAACCGTTATAGGCTTCGAGACGATAGAGCGTGCGTTCCAGCGTCCAATCCTTTTGTCCCGCAAAACCCAGTAGCCGCAATGCGTCTCGGGCGCTCGATTCCCAATCAGAAGGCGGCAACCACTTGGTCGGCCTGCCAGCCGGAACCTGCCGCGTCCGCGCGCTTAGCGGAAAATCGCCATTGTGCAGATGCGCGCGGAAGTTGAAGCTCGATTCGAGCGCATGGCAGACCGCGATGAAATACCACGGCACAGCGGTATCATCGGACACCGATTGATAGCGCGCCTTCGACTTTTGCATCATCGCCAAATGCCATTCGGTGTTCTCGCCATATTCCTGCCTGATGGTCGCGGAGCGGAACAGGCGAGCATATTCCGGCTTCAGCGTGGCAAAGTCCTTGGCTTTGCTGAGCGGGCCATTGTCTGGCGGTTCCTCGGCTTTCTTCGCCGGGCCCAAGATATCCGGCAAAGGAATGGGCACCACCGGCCCCTGGGCAAATGCCAGCCGGGCTTCTGTGAATTTTGTGGCCGGTCGTGGCGACGAGATGAGCAACGGCAAATCCAGCAAGGCTTCGGGCAATTCATGCTGCGAAGCATGGAGATCGGCCAATAGCGACCCTGCCTCATCGGCAATGCCCAAATCGAATTGCTCGCTGCGGTCGATCAGCGCCACCAGCCTTGGCAGCACAAGCTGGTAGAGCGATGTTTCGGTCGCCAGCACCCGCTGCCCCTTGTTTCGCTCAAGCGGCGAATCTGGGAGGCCTTTGCGGTCGGCCTCCTTTTCCATGCGGATGACCGCTTCGACAGTGAGCGCAATGTTGAGCGGTTTTGCAGGGATGAACTGCATCAACTGCTTCGGCACCTTGAGCCCGAACACGCTTTGGTCCTGTGCCAAAACAGGAGCGCCAAAAGCTGCCATCAGAGCAGCTTTCAATATATCCCTTTTTCGAAAACCCGTATTGCCCACCGAGTCTCTCCCAAGTCTTTCTTATGCCATGAAAGACTTGGGGAATCGAATCACTCGGTAAGGTCGCTCCACGCTTCCTTGAGCTTGTTGAAAAAGCCGCTCGATTGCGGGCATTCCTCGCCGGTTTCGGTTTCGCGGAATTCGCGCAGGATTTCCTTCTGCCGCGCCGACAGCTTGGTCGGGGTCTCGACATCGATCTGCACCACCATGTCGCCACGCCCGCGCCCTTGCAGCACAGGCATCCCTGCGCCGCGCTGGCGCAATTGCTTGCCCGACTGGATGCCTTCGGGGACGACGATGATATGCTCCGCGCCATCAAGACCGGGGATGCGGATTTCGCCGCCCAGCGAGGCCGTGGTGAAACTCACCGGCGCGCGGCAGAACAAAGTCGTGCCGTCGCGTTCGAACATCTTGTGGCGGCTGACATGGATGAAAATGTAAAGATCGCCCGCCGCCGCGCCATAGGGTCCGGCCTCGCCCTTGCCGGCAACACGGATGCGGGTGCCTTCGTCGACCCCGGGAGGGACATTGATCGAGATCGTCTTGCGTTCGTCCACGCGGCCCTCGCCGCCGCAGACCTTGCACGGATCTTCGATGACCTCGCCCCTGCCGTGGCAGGTCGGGCAGGTGCGCTCGACCACGAAAAAGCCCTGTTGCGCGCGGACCTTGCCGTGCCCGCCGCACAGGTTACAGCGGCGCTTGCCCGAACCGGGCGTCGCGCCCGAGCCTTCGCAGGTGCCGCAGGTCGAGGCGACATCGATGGTGATTTCGGCATCCTTGCCGTGGAACGCTTCGTCGAGCGAGATTTCTAGATCGTAGCGCAAGTCCGCGCCGCGCGCGGGGCCGCGTTGCCGCCCGCCGCCGAAGCCTTCGCCGAAAAAGCTTTCGAATATGTCGGAAAAGCCGCCGAACGGGTCGCCGCCTCCGCCGCCACCCATGCCGCCATTCTGGAACGCCGCCTTGCCGAACCGGTCGTAAGCCGCGCGTTTTTGCGGGTCCTTCAGGACGTCGTAGGCTTCGGAAATCGCCTTGAACCTGGCTTCGGATTTTTCGCAGCCGGGATTGCGGTCGGGATGGCATTCCATCGCGATCCGGCGATACGAGGTCTTCAGCGTCTTTTCATCCGCCGTCCGCTCGACTTCTAGCAATTCGTAATAATCAGCGTCGAGACTCATCGACTAATCCCCCGGCTCCCGACCGTCGCTGCGTTTCGGAGGCGACGGCCGGAAACTTCCATCATCAGTCTTTCTTGTCGTCTTCGACTTCGGAGAACTCGGCGTCGACAACATTTTCGTCTGCCGGTGCTTCCTCCGAAGCACCCTCGGCGGGAGCCGCCGAAGCCTGCTCTTCCTTATAGATCGCTTCGCCAAGCTTCATCGCGACCTGCGCCAAAGCCGTTGCCTTTTCCTTCATTGCTTCGGCATCGCCACTTTCGATGGCAGTCTTGGTTTCGGCGACCGCCGCCTCGATTTCGCCCTTCAAACCAGCGTCGATCTTGTCACCATGTTCTTCGAGCTGCTTCTCGGTGGTGTGAACAAGGCTTTCGGCGTTGTTCTTCGCTTCCGCCGACTCGCGCCGTTTCTTGTCTTCCTCGGCAAATTGTTCGGCATCGCGGACCATCTGGTCGATGTCGGCGTCGGACAAACCGCCCGAGGCCTGGATCTTGATCTGCTGTTCCTTGCCGGTGCCCTTGTCCTTCGCGGTCACGCTGACAAGGCCGTTGGCGTCGATGTCGAAAGTCACCTCGACCTGCGGCACGCCGCGCGGCGCGGGCGGAATTCCGACCAGATCGAAATTGCCCAGCAACTTATTGTCCGCCGCCATTTCGCGCTCGCCCTGAAATACGCGGATGGTCACTGCATTCTGGTTGTCCTCGGCAGTCGAATAGACCTGGCTTTTCTTGGTCGGGATCGTCGTGTTCCGGTCGATCATGCGTGTGAACACGCCGCCCAAAGTCTCGATGCCGAGCGACAGCGGAGTCACGTCGAGCAGCAGCACGTCCTTGACGTCGCCCTGCAACACGCCCGCCTGAATGGCAGCGCCCATCGCCACGACTTCGTCGGGATTGACGCCGGTGTGCGGTTCCTTGCCGAAATAGCTTTTAACGACTTCGCGCACGCGGGGCATACGGGTCATGCCGCCGACGAGGACCACTTCGTCGATCTGGTCGTTGTTGAGGCCAGCGTCCTTCATCGCCTTCTTGCAAGGCTCCAATGTGCGTTTGATGAGATCTTCGACCAGCTTTTCCAGATCGGCGCGGGTGATAGTCTTCACCAGATGCTTCGGCCCGTTCTGGTCCGCGGTGATGAAGGGCAGGTTGACCTCGGTCGTCTGCGCCGAAGACAGTTCGATCTTCGCCTTTTCCGCCGACTCTTTCAGACGCTGGAGCGCGAGCTTGTCCTTGGTAAGGTCGATGCCTTCGGCCTTCTGGAAGTCGTCCGCAAGAAACTGGACCAGCTTGGAATCAAAATCCTCACCACCAAGGAAAGTGTCACCATTGGTCGACTTCACCTCGAACACGCCGTCGCCGACTTCGAGGATCGAAATGTCGAACGTGCCGCCACCAAGGTCATAAACAGCGATGGTCTTGTTCTCGTCCTTGTCGAGCCCGTAAGCCAGCGCCGCCGCAGTCGGTTCGTTGATGATACGCAGCACTTCGAGACCGGCAATCTGGCCGGCATCCTTGGTTGCCTGACGCTGCGCGTCGTTGAAGTAAGCGGGAACGGTAATGACCGCCTGCGTTACGGTTTCGCCCAGATAGGCCTCCGCCGTTTCCTTCATCTTCTGCAGGATGAACGCCGAAATCTGCGAAGGCGAATAATCCTCGCCACCTGCTTTCACCCACGCATCGCCATTCTTGCCCTTGACGATGCTGTAGGGAACAAGCTCGGTATCCTTCTTGGTGATCGGATCGTCGAAGCGGCGGCCGATAAGGCGCTTTACCGCGAAAATCGTGCTGTCGGGATTGGTTACTGCCTGACGCTTGGCAGGCTGCCCAATCAGGCGCTCGCCGTCTTTCGCGAAAGCAACAATCGAAGGCGTCGTGCGCGCGCCTTCCGCATTTTCGATGACCTTGGGCTTGCCGCCATCCATAACCGCGACGCAGCTGTTGGTCGTACCAAGGTCGATACCGATAACTTTAGCCATATAAACTTACCCCGAGATTCTAATCGTTGAACTTAAGTTAGCCTCTTTTGCGAACCAGCCCTATCAGGCACCGGTTGCCCCGCAAAAAGACGTTGCTGCGGCGATATAGGAGCCAAATTGCTTGGCACAAGGCTCGGGCGCACATAGATAGGCAGAAAATGAGGGCTTGCCCCGCTTTCGGACAGTCGAGGTTAGTTATGAACAGACGTTTTTTTGCGCTTGGAATGGCCGGTCTGGCACTTTTCGCCGGCTCGTGCGGACCAACGCCTCAGTTGAAAGTGAAGGAAGCGGTGCTGACGCTGTCCCCGGTCGATAGCAACCCATCGTCGATGCATTTCAACGTCTATGGTGGGCCTTCGGATGTCTACCTGCTCCGCGTCAGCTCGCCGTCCGCCGTCCGCACCGAAATGCACGACGTCGGGGTAGATCCCAAGACCGGCGCCGTCACCATGCAGCCGCTCAGCCGCGTACTCATCCCATCGGGCGAAACAGTCGCGTTCAAAAAGGGCGGCAAGCATGTGATGATGTGGGGCGTCAACCTGATCCCGCGCCGCTTGGGCGAAATCGAGGTCGAGTTCCTGTTTTCGAACAATGAGCGCATCTTGGTGGAAGCGCGCGTGCAGGAAATCGACGGCAGCGACCCCGACGAGAAGAAGGCAATCGACGGCTAAGCATGTTCGGCCCGCATAAATCCGGACGGCCTCTGACGGTGCGCGAACGCGCCCTGGCGGAATCGGTTTTCGGAAGCGCGCTCGATTATCACAGCATCCGTGTTCACAACCGCAAATTCTGGTGGTTCCAGCCACGCCGCGTGACAATGGCACCCGACGGGCATCTGTGGTTCCACCCCAAAAACAACCTGTTCTGCGACGATTTTTGCGACCGCGGACTGAACTATCAGGGGCTGTTCATTCACGAACTCGTCCATGTCTGGCAGCACCAGCAAGGCATTTTCCTGCCGCTTCGCCGTCACCCCTTTTGCCGCTACGATTACAGTCTGAAGCCCGGCTGGAAGCTCGAAAAATACGGCATCGAGCAGCAGGCCGAAATCGTGAAACATATCTTCCTGCTACGCAACGGCGTAAAGGTACCGGGCGCACCGCCATTGTCGCAATATGATGGAATATTGCCGTTTTAACACTCACCCCTGAATCCAGATAGCCGTCACCCCAGCGCAGGCTGGGGTCCATCACGTCCCTCCGCTTAGACCGCACCGCGAGATAGGCACCAGCTTTCGCTGGTGCGACGGCATTTTTGATTTCTGCTTCCAACCCGCAAGCCCACTTGCCCAAATTGATTTCAATTGATACCGGTTGCCCAGACGCGGCCCAACCCGCGCGTCGCCAAGAGAATCCCATGAAACTTGAAGATTTTGGCCTGTCCGCAGAGCGCGGCTATCTCTCATCCTATGAAATCGACGCAATCGAGTTGCCCGACGGTTTCGACGAAATGCTCGATGCCTCGGCGCAGCTTTCGGACATAATGACCACCGGCCGCACGCGCCACTGGCTGAAACAGGTCGGCCATCCCGATATGGCAGGCTTCCTCGCCAGCGCCGACGATGCGCAGGTGCGCACCGCAATGGTGCATTACAGCTTCCTCGTGCAAGCCTATGTCTGGGGCGAGGCCGAAGCGCCAACCACCCTCCCCGCGAACCTTGCGGTTCCGATTTCCGCCCTCGGCGACCATCTCGGCCTGCCGCCTTTGCTGCCTTATTCGGCCTATGTGCTCGACAATTGGTACCGGCTCGACAAGGCGGGCGGGATCAACCTCGACAATATCGGCATGTACCAGAATTTCCTGGGCGGGCAGGACGAGAACTGGTTCGTCCTCGTTCATGTCGCCATCGAGGCCGAGGCCGGACGCGCACTCGAAATCGCAACCGAACTGGTAGCGGCGAGCGACAAGGCCGATGCCGCCGAGGTCGAACGCCTGCTGACCGAAATGAACGCCGTCTGGGACCGGGTCAACGCCCATTTCGACCGTATGCCCGAACGCTGCGACCCCTATGTCTATTTCCAGCGCGTGCGGCCTTACATCCACGGCTGGAAGAACAATCCGGCGATGCCCGAAGGTCTAATCTACGAAGGCGTCGAGCGCTATGCAGGCGCACCGCAAGCCTTTCGCGGGCAGACGGGATCGCAAAGCTCGATTGTGCCCGCCATGGACGCGCTGTTCCAGGTCGTCCATGAAAGCGACCCTCTGCGCCAGTTCCTCGATGAACTGCACGCCTATCGCCCCGTGCCGCATCGCGGCTTTATCGAGGCGTTGCAACAGAAGAGTCACCTGCGCAACTTTGCCAAAACGCAGGCCAGCGGTGTCAAGGACGCCTTCAACGCCTGCGTCGAACAGGTCGCCCGCTTCCGCACCCGCCATCTGGAGTATGCAGCGAGCTATATCAACAAACAGGCGCCGAAGGACGCAGGCAACGACACCGACGTCGGCACCGGCGGCACGCCATTTATGAAATACCTAAAGAAGCACCGCGACGAAAACCGGGCGCAGACGATCTAATCACGCTTATGGCTGGGGCAACAGTCCCAGCCGTTCGCGCATCGACCAGCGGATGAGCATCAGCACCGAAACGATGGCAAGCCCTGTGGCAAGGCCGGTCCACACACCAACCCCTTCCCAGTCCGCCCTAAACGCTAGCCACGCGCCAACACCGATGCCGACCACCCAGTAACCGAAGGCGGCAAAGAACATCGGCACCTTGGTATCGTGCAAGCCCCGCAGCATGCCTGCGCCCACTACCTGCGCGCCGTCGACAATCTGGAAGACCGCCGCGACCATCAGGAAGCTGACTGCGAGGTTGAAAACCTGCGTCGTTGCCGCATCGACCGGCGTAACGAAAATCCCGATCAGCGATTCCGGGAAGAGATAAATGAGCAGCGCCATGACGGCCATAAAGCCTGTCCCCAGCACAAAGCCGGTCCAGCCCGCGCGCGTAATGCCAGTGGCATCGCGCCTGCCATAGGCCAGACCCACACGCACCGTCGCCGCCTGCCCCAGCCCCATTGGCACCATGAAGGTCAGCGACGCAATCTGCAGCGCAATCGCATGCGCCGCTACCGAAGCCTCGTTGATGAGGCCCATCAGCAATATGGCGACCGCGAACACGCCACCCTCGAACGCCATGGTGACACCGATTGGCAAGCCCAACCGCCAAATCTGGCGGAACCGCGCCCAGTCGGCACGCCAGAAACGACCGAAGAGATGGTATCGGCGGAACCTGGGGTGGAAGCTGACAATGAGCGCCATAACACCGAATTCGAAGCAATTGGTGATCGTGCTGCCAATGCCTGCACCCATCAGGCCCAATTGCGGCAAGCCGAAATTGCCAAGGATCAGGCCGTAATTAATCACAGCGTTCAGGACCACTGCACCCATCGCCACCACCGTCGCCCATATCGGCTTTTCCAGTGCGGCGACAAAATTGCGCAGCACAAGGAAGCCGATAAAGGGCAGGATCGACCACATGTAGAAACGCGCAAAAATCGCGGCATCGGCGGCAATGCCTGGCTGCTGGCCCGAAAGCAGCAGGATGCTTTCGGTGTTCCAGAGAATGGCCCAGACCGGGATCATGATGGCAATCGAGGTCCACAGCCCCTGACGGAAAGTCCGCCTGATATCGCGCACCGAATGCGCCATGCGGCCCTTTTCCGACGCCATCATCGGCGCGGTCGCGGTGATCAGCCCCATTGAGAAGATTGCGAAAATCATCGCGAGATTATGCCCCATCGCGCCTGCCGCGAGTTCGCTCGGGCCGAGCCAGCCCAACAGGATGACATCGGTCACCCCGATCAGCATCATCGACAGATTCGACAATATCATCGGCCAGGCAAGCGCCACGGTCGCGCGAAGCTCGTCGCGCCAGAGGGACTGGCGGTCCGTCGGGATTGCCGCTGTGGTCATGGGAGGGGGTGTTAGAGAAGGCTGCCATCTCAAGCAACCTGCTAAGTCTGATCAAATAGAGGGCTGTTTGAGGCGGTCGGTGTTTTTCTTGTCTGCCACATAGGACTGGCCGTTTTTGGCCTTGAACACATCAAAAAGACCGACCTTTTCGTATAGGGCAGTAAACGTTTTCACCCCGTAATTTCGTGGATCGATTGGAGCCTGCCTTTTGACCGCACTCCCCGCAGCCGACATCGCGGCCCATCCATCCTCGCGGATGGAAGCCTCTATCGCACCACGCAACACGGTAACTAACTTGGTGTCTTGCGAAAGCTTGCGATCAACCGGTGTTTTAGTTGTTACAGCATCGCCAACGGTTGCCGAACTGGCGTCCTCAGCTGCGCCCTGCCCGATAGAATCAAGATACAGAAAATTGGTGCAGGCGTTGACAAATGCTGGCGGAGTTTTTCGCTCTCCAAAGCCATAAACGTCGTGCCCATTCGCCTTTAATTGCATCGCGAGCGGCGTGAAATCGCCATCGCTCGATGCGATGCAAAATGCTGCGAGTTTTTGTGTGTACATCAGCTCCATTGCATCGATGACAAGAGCGATGTCCGTCGCGTTCTTGCCCGAAGTGTAGCTGAATTGCTGCACAGGCCGGATTGCGAATTCCTGTAACCTATCGCGCCAGCCTTGGAGTTGTTGGCTCGACCAATCGCCGTAAGCTCGCCGAATGTTGGTGGTACCATATTTCGACAGTTCGGCAATTATGTCAGAGACTTTTGTATGAGATATGTTGTCAGCATCAATAAGCAAGGCAACCAGTCGAATGGCAGAACCGCTACTTGCTTGATCTGGCATTGAAACTACTCCGCCTTCTTCGCAACCCCAACCAAAGCAGGCCGCAGCAGGCGGTCCCTGATCATATACCCGGCCTGCATTTCGGCGACAATCGTGCCGGGTTCGGCGTCGGTGCTGGGGATTTCGACCATTGCCTGATGCTGGTTCGGGTCAAGCGGCAGGCCCATTGCGGCGATGCGGGTGATACCGTTTTTGGCGAACACGCTTTCAAGCTCGCGACCCGTGGCTTCGAGACCTGTGACCAGCGACTTCATCTTCTCGTCTTCGCGCAACTCGGCAGGAATTGCCTCCAACGCGCGGGTCAGATTGTCAGAAACCGACAGGATATCGCGGGCAAATCCGGTAGCGGCATAAGCGCGCGCGTCAGCGGCTTCCTTTTCCATGCGGCGGCGGACATTTTGCGTCTCGGCCTGCGCGTAAAGTACATCCTGTTTTGCGGCAGCCAGAGCGTCTTCCAGCTCTGCGATTTTGGTTTCGACTGCGGCTCCGCGTTCGGGAGCAACTACTTTCAGATGCTCGGGAACACCTTCCAGTTCTTTTTCGGCTGCATCCGCCGCATCATTGTTCTTGTTCGTCATAGCCCCGTAAATCCATTTGTTCTGCGGTCGGTTCCGCCGCATCTTGCGATGCGCATATAGAAAGCAATTCTATTTCATCAACCGGCTAAGTGCCTGCGCGGTAAAATCGACCATCGGCACGATGCGTGCATAATTGAGCCGGGTAGGTCCGATCACGCCGACGACGCCAACCACCTTGCCGCCTGCCTCGCGATACGGAGCGGCGATAACCGACGAGCCCGACAGCGAAAAAAGATTATTCTCCGAGCCGATAAATATCCGCGTCGATTGGGCATCGCGCGCGCTGTCGATCAAGCGGGCGATTTCCTCTTTGCTTTCAAGCTCGTCGAGCAATTGCCGGACCCGGTCGAGATCCGCAGCGGCGGCTTCGTCGATCAGATTCGATTGTCCGCGCACAATGAGGACAGGCCGGTCGTTGGCATCCAGCGACCAGATCGCCAGCCCGTCGCGCACCAGTTGCTCGCTGGCCTTGTCGAGCGCCGCTTTTTCCGCTCGGATTTCGCCGTCCAGTCTCGCCAAGGCCTCGGCCAGCGTCAACCCCGACAGCCGCGCCGAAATATAGTTCGCCGCCTCGCTCAACGCGCCGTCGCTGACCGAGGCGTCGATGCCAATCACCCGGTTTTCGACGCTATTGTCATTGCCTACCATGATCGCCAGCGCCTGCGTTGCCGACAGCCGCGCAAAGCTGAACGCCTTCAGCACCGCGTCGCGCTTGGGTACCATGACGATGCCCGCACAGGCCGACAGCCCCGACAGCACCGATGTCGCCGCCGCCAGCGCCTCTTCGATAGGCCCCTCGCCCCTGATCTGCGACTCGATTGCCCGCCGGTCAGCCTCCGAAGGCTCGACCGACTGCATCATTCCGTCCACGAACAGCCGCAGCCCGCTTTCGGTCGGCATCCGTCCGGCGCTGGTATGCGGGGCAGCGAGCAGACCGGCTTCTTCCAGATCTTGCATCACATTACGGATCGACGCCGGGGACAGGTTCAGTCCCGCAAACTTCGAAATCGTCCGCGAACCCACCGGCGCGCCGCTGTCGAGGTAACTCTCGACCACCATACGGAAGATGGTGCGCGTGCGGTCGTTGAGTTCGCTTATCGAGGACATCGGCTTATTTGCGGCGCGACCACCAGATGAGCGCCGCGCCCGCCAGCGCCAGGAACATCCCGTTCCAGCTCCAAATCGGCACGCCGATCATGAAGCTGTCGGCGGGCCATTTGATGATGTTCAGTCCCTGCCCGATCCACAGGCCGCCCATCAACAACATCAGCACGCCCAATATCGCGGCAATTATCTTTACGAACTTCATCGCTTTTCTCCCCTTCGTGCTGGCATCGGCCAGCTTCCCGCGCTAGATGCGCCCGAAATCTGCAAAAGGAAATTATAAATATGCGTCCATCAGGCCGTGCGCCCGACGAAATGCGCCCCATTTCGATTGAAACTGCTTTCACCAAACATGCCGAAGGAAGCTGCCTTATCGGCTTTGGCGACACGCGCGTGTTGGTGACCGCCAGCGTCGAGGACCGCCTGCCGCCATGGTTACGCGGCAAGGGCGAAGGCTGGGTTACGGCGGAATATTCGATGTTGCCGAGAGCTACGCACACACGCGGGCAGCGCGAGGCAGCCAAGGGCAAACAGTCGGGACGTACACAGGAAATTCAGCGTCTTATCGGGCGTAGCTTACGCGCTGTCATCGATTTGAAGAAGCTCGGCGAGCATCAGATCACGCTCGATTGCGACGTGTTGCAGGCAGACGGCGGAACGCGCACAGCCGCAATTTCGGGGGCTTGGGTGGCGTTGCGACTGGCGGTCGACGGCCTTTTGGCGTCGGGCGCTATAAAGGAAGACCCGATCAGCGGGCGCGTTGCCGCCGTTAGTTGCGGCATATACCAGGGCACATCGGTGCTCGACCTCGATTATATCGAAGACTCGGGCGCTGATGCCGACGCCAATTTCGTGCTGATCGAAGGCGGGCAGATCGCCGAAGTGCAGGCAACCGCCGAAGGCGCGACCTATGACGAAGAAGGCCTGCTGCGCCTGCTCCGTCTTGCCCGTATGGGGACAGACCGCATCTTTGCCGTTCAGGCGGATGCAGTGAGATAAGAATGTTTCACCCAACGCACCAACGAACCGACGACGAGCGCGTTCTCTTTCGTCGTTGCGTTGGTGCGTTGGGTGACATCTTTTTTAATCTGAAAAATGGTTGAAATGGCTGCTTCGCGCAAACTCCTTCCCGGTAAGCTAGTTATCGCCAGCCACAATGCAGGCAAGGTTAAGGAAATCCGCGCTCTGCTCCAGCCTTTCGGCATCGAGCCAGTGTCAGCAGGTGACCTTGGCCTGCCCGAGCCTGAGGAGACCGGAACGACCTTTGCGGAGAACGCCCTGCTGAAAGCGCACGCCGCCGCGCAAGGCTCGGGCCTGCCTGCGCTAGCCGACGACAGCGGCCTGTGCGTTGCGGCGCTTCACGACGCGCCCGGTGTCTACACCGCCGACTGGGCGGAGAAGCAGCCGTTCGAAGGCAGCCCCGGCCGCGACTGGTATATGGCCATGGGCAAAGTCGAGGGAAAGCTGGCCGAACTTGGCCCGGAGGTAGACCGCAGCGCCTATTTCATCTGCACCCTGGCGCTGGCATGGCCCGACGGGCATGAGGAAGTTTTCGAGGGGCGGGTGCAGGGCAGCCTTACCTGGCCGCCTCGCGGAACGATGGGCTTCGGTTACGATCCGGTGTTTGTACCGGAAGGACGGACTCAGACTTTCGCCGAACTCGACCCTGCTGAAAAGCACGCAATGAGCCACCGCGCGGACGCATTTCGCAAGCTCGTCGAGGCGGTGTTTTGAGCGAGCCGCTCGCCCTCTATATCCACTGGCCTTTTTGCGTTTCCAAATGCCCCTATTGCGACTTTAACAGCCATGTCCGCGATAGCGTCGATCAGGATGTCTGGCTTGCAGCCTTACTCGCCGATATGGCGCATGAAGCAGCCCTGACAAGAGGCCGCAGGCTGGCATCGATCTTCTTTGGCGGCGGCACACCCTCGTTGATGCCCCCCTCTACCGTCGCGGCGCTGATAAAAGCAGCAGAGCAGCATTGGGGCTTTGCCGACAGTATCGAAATAACGCTGGAGGCCAATCCGTCGTCGGTAGAGGCGGCGCGCTTTGCCGATCTGGCGGCGGCAGGCGTCAACCGGGTCTCGCTCGGGCTGCAATCGCTTAATGACGCCGCTCTCGCCTTTCTGGGCCGCGCCCATACGGTTGCGGAAAGTCTCGATGCCCTTGCTATCGCGCAACGGTACTTTGGCAGGGTCAATATCGACCTCATCTACGCCCGTCCCGAGCAAACGGCCGCGCAATGGCAGGCCGAGCTGGAACGCGCGATTGCCTTCGGCACCGATCACATGTCGCTATACCAGCTCACCATCGAACCCGGCACCCGCTTCGAAACTTTGGTCCGCCAAGGCCGGTTCGTACCCGCCGACAATGACGAAGCCGCCGCGCTGCATGATTTGACGCAGGAAATGACACGGGTGGCGGGTCTGTCTGCTTACGAAATCAGCAACCACGCAAGGCCCGGTTCGGAAAGCCGCCATAACCTGGCCTATTGGCGCTATGATGACTATATCGGCATCGGCCCCGGTGCGCATGGACGGCGGCTGAACTTCGCGACACAACGCCATAAGAAACCAGAGAATTTCTTGTCCGCTATTGGCCGAAACCGGCACGGCATAGCTGAAGAAGAAGCACTTGACCCAGCCACGCGAGCCACCGAAGCGCTGCTGATGGGATTGCGTCTGGCGGAAGGTATAGACCTTTCCCACGTTGCGCAAAAAACGGGTGTTGCCGCCAAAGCGTTGCTGGATATCGGCGCAGTCGAACGCATCATCAAGCTCGGCCTCATCCGCCGCGATGGCGATCATGTGACTTTAACTCCGCAAGGCATGCCGCTGCTGGATGCGATCCTGCCCGAAATCGTTGCGGTTGAGGCGATGGCAGCCGCCTGATAGCATGCGATGCCATGACGTCGCTACTGACCGAATATAGTGCATATCTGACCGACAACCGACGGATGTCGCCGCATAGCGTGCGTGCCTATCAGGCGACGGCGGAGCGATTGAGCTGCTTTCTGGAACGGCATTGGGGCGCGCTGATCGACCGTATCGCGCTCACCAGGATCAGTGCCGCCGATCTGCGCGCCTTTCTCGCCGACCGGCGCGGGGACGGCCTCACCAACCGCTCCACCGCCCGCGAATTGTCTGCTGTCCGCCATTTCCTTCGCTTCGCCCTGGGTGAAGGCGCCAGCCTGCCTGTGCTGAAAGGTCCGCGCGTCCAACGCAGCCTGCCCCGACCGGTCAATCCCGACGATGTCGTCGCGCTCGCCGAAGATGTCGCGCACAGCGCAACGGACGGCTGGATCGGCGCACGCGACTGGGCGGTGCTGCTTCTGCTTTATGGAAGCGGTCTGCGCGTTAGCGAGGCAACCGGCCTGCAAGGCGATATCCTGCCCCTCGGCAGCACCTTGCGAGTCACCGGGAAGCGTAAAAAGACACGAATTGTTCCATTACTGGAACAAGTTAAGACCGCAATCGAAGAATATATCTCGCTATGCCCATATCCTGCGCTGCGCGACGAGCCGCTGTTTAAAGGTGCACGAGGAGGTCCGCTATCCCCCGCCCTCGTCCGGCGTGCCGTCCAAGGCGCGCGTAGCCGTTTGGGCCTGTCCGAACGCACCACGCCCCACGCATTGCGCCACAGTTTCGCCACGCACCTCCTCGCAGGCGGCGCAGATTTACGGAGCCTGCAGGAACTGCTTGGCCACGCCAGCCTGTCCTCGACGCAGGTTTATACGGCAGTCGATACGGCGATGCTGCTAGATGAATATCTCAACGCGCACCCCCGGGCCTAATCTGCTGGCTTCCACCTGATCAAGCGCCAGAAATAGGCGATCACGATAAGCCCGACGACAGCAGTCGAGAGCGGCCCCAATATGTTCTCGATCTCGGCAAATTGCGATCCCAGCCCATAGCCCGCACCCGCCAGCGCAGCACTCCAGCCGGCGGTACCAATTGTCGAAAACACCAGAAACCGCCGGTGCGACATTTTGAACATGCCTGCAGGTATAGAGATCAGCGAGCGAAAGGCAGGCAACATCCGCGCAACGAGCACAATGATCGAACCATGTTTCCTGAACAAGGCCTGCCCGCGCTCGACGTCGGTCCAGTGGAGTGTCAGCCAGCGGCCGTGCTTTTCCAGGAACCGTTCCAGCCGCTGCGGGCCGAATTTGATCGCCAGCCAGAACCACAGATAGTTGCCGACCATTGCCCCGGCAGTGCCGCTGGCGACAACGCCGGTAAAGGTCATATTGCCGCGAGATGCCGATACGCCGGCCACGGTCATAATGACTTCCGAAGGCACAGGCGGGAACACCGTTTCCAGCAGCATCAAAAAGGCGACACCCCAATAGCCGGAGCTGTCGACCAGCCGGATTATCCAGTCATCCATCGGGTTAGGCCGTAAACTCACAAATATCATCGTCGAGGTTTGAGGCCATTTTGCTCAGTGCGAGGCGGCAAGCGCTGGGCATAGTGGTTCTATGTCCGAGCTTGCCAACGCAGCAATGGGCAAAATGGGTCAAATCCCGAAGGGACGCCAAAATGGCTTCGATCTCGAAACAAAATGCGCTTGCAGGCAGAATAACTGCCTGACTGCGCGCATTTTGCTCCGATATCTTCGCCATTTTGACGCCTCGATGATGATATTTATGAGTTTACGGCCTAGCTAACCAGCCGCGCCTCGATTGCGTTCCAGATCATGCCCGCGATATCGCTTTTGTTGAAACCGTCGATGGCGACAATCCCTGTCGGCGAAGTGACGTTGATCTCGGTCAGCCACTGCCCACCGATAACGTCGATGCCCACGAAAATCAGCCCGAGTTCCTTCAGGCGCGGCCCCATCGCGGCGCAGATTTCCTGCTCGCGCGGCGTCAGCTCGGTCGCCTCGGCGCTGCCGCCGACCGCGAGGTTGGAGCGGAACTCGCCTTCGCCCGGGCGGCGGTTGATCGCGCCTGCAACCTCTCCATCAACTAGCACGATGCGTTTGTCGCCCTTGGCCACGTCAGGCAGGAAGGGCTGCACCATATGCGGTTCCGGCCAGGTGGTGTTGAATACCTCCATTAACGCGCCGAGATTGTCGCCCTCTGCAGGCACCCGGAAAATTGCCTTGCCACCATTACCGTGCAGTGGCTTGATAACCACCGCACCATGTTCTTTCTGGAAGCTGCGGATTTCATCCGCAGACCGCGTAATCAGCGTTGGCGGCATGAAGCGGCGATAGTCGAGCACCATGATCTTCTCGGGCGCATTGCGGACACTGGCCGGGTTGTTGACCACCAAAGTCTCGCCTTCGATCCGTTCGAGCAAATGCGTGGCGGTGATATAGCCGACGTGGAAAGGCGGGTCCTGCCTCATCAGCACAACATCGATGTCCGAACCCAGGTCGATGCGCTGGGGTTCGCCAAAACGGTAATGCGCGCCCTTCACCCGCTGCAAATCATACACAGGATGCGCCAAAGCAGTCAGCCGGTCATTGGCGTCGAGGCTGAGCGTCCCAACGTCGTAATGCCAGATATCATGGCCCCGCGCCTGCGCGCTGAGCATCAGCGCAAAGCTCGAATCGCCTGCGATATTGATGCCATCCATCGGGTCCATCTGGACTGCGACCTTGATTGCCATGCCTTTTCCTATCCGTGCCAGACATTGCGCAAATGGTGCGGCCAGCGCCAAGGTGCAACCAATATCACGTCGATCTGCATGTTTTCGGTGTTCTTGCCATATTTCGGCAGCAGGATTTCGGCGGCTGCGGCAACGCGGCGCAGGCTGTTTGGATTGATAGCAAGGTCGAGGTCCAGCCGCTTCGTGCGCGCCTTTACTTCCACAAAGGCAACCGTCCCGCCCCGCCGCGCAATCAGGTCGATCTCGCCGCGCGGCGTCTTGATGCGTTCACCGACGATCCGCCAGCCCTTGAGCCGCAAGAACCATGCCGCAATCGCCTCGCCCCTCCGCCCCCGCTTTTCGGCTTCGGTACGATTCATGCGCGTTTCAGCTCGGTTGCGCGCGCATAAACCGCTGCGCGTTCCAGCCCGAAACGCTTTGCTATTGCCCCCGCCGCCTTGGCCGCAGGCATCGTTTCCAGCGCCACCCGCAACGCCGCATCGACATCGCCGGTTTCAGCTGGTGCATCGTCATTCGGCGGTCCGACAATCAGCACAATCTCGCCCTTCGGCTCCTGAGCGGCATAGCGCTCGACCAATTCAGAAGCGCTACCCGTCACCACTTCTTCGAATTTCTTGGTCAGTTCACGCGCCACTGCAACCTCGCGCTCACCATATGCCTCCGCCACTGCAGCCAAGGTCGCCGCCAACCTCGGCCCGCTCTCATAAAACACCAGCGTCGCTTTCACCCCGGCAAGTTCAGCCAGTGCATCCATCCGCGCCTTTGCCTTGCTTGGCAAAAACCCGGCAAACAGGAATCGGTCGGTCGGCAACCCGCAAATCGACAGTGCCGCAATCGCTGCGCTCGGCCCCGGCGCGGCGAAGACCGTCACCCCCGCTTCTCGCGCATCGCGCACCAGCTTGTATCCCGGATCGGAAATCAGCGGTGTCCCCGCGTCCGACACCAGAGCCACCACGCCATCGCGCGCGGCCGCCACGAGCCCGGCGCGATCTCCCTCTCCGCTATGGTCGTTGTAGCGCCGCATTTTCTTCTTGAGGCCGAGGTGATGCAACAATTTACCTGTCACCCGGCTGTCTTCGACCGCCACTATATCGGCCGCTTCGAGGATGGCGATGGCCCGCTGTGACATATCTGCAAGATTGCCGATGGGGGTCGCAACGACATATAAGCCCGATTCGAACGACATCAAAAATATCCGGCTTTCGCTAAGGGAACCCTCATGACAGCAACCATATCCGCGAACCACGCGCAGCCGCAAGCTATTGCTGGCAGGCTGAAAAAGCTCGCTGCGCTTGCGATGGTCGCGGCGCTGGCCGCCTGCTCGGCTATCCCGAAAGGTCCGGCACCGGTGGTTACGCCAGATCCGGTCGATGCGATGCACCGTGTCGCGTTGCTGCTGCCAATAACCGGCCCTGATGGCGATGTCGGACAGGGTATTGCCAATGCGACGGCGCTGGCTTTATCCGACACCAAGGCGAACAATATCCAGATCAGCACCTATGATACTGCCTTAGGCGTCACTGCTGCGACCAATCGCGCGGTGGCGGACGGCAACAAGCTGATCCTCGGGCCTTTACGCGGCGATCAGGTGAGCGAAGTGGCCAATATCGCACGCCCGAAAAATATCCCGATCCTCAGCTTCTCGAACGACACCGGTGTCGCGGGACGCAATGTCTTCCTGCTCGGCCATCTGCCCAACCAGTCTATCGACCGCGTGGTTCGTTATGCGCGCAGCAAGGGTCTAACGCGCTTCGGCGGGCTGGTGCCGACCACGACCTATGGTGAACGCGCCACTGCGACGCTCACCCAGTCGGTCCGGGCTGTAGGCGGCACTATGGTAGGGGTAGAGCAATTCAGCGGTGCAGGATCGGTCGATGCTGCAACGAAGCGGCTGGCAGCACGCGGTGCAATCGATGCCGTGCTGGTCGCCGATAGCGGGCGGTCGTCGCTGACGGTCGTCCCCGCACTCCGGCGCAACGGGCTGCGCAGCGCCAAAGTCATGGGTACCGATCTCTGGAATATCGACGGCTCGCTTGCCAGCAACTCGCAGATGTACGGCGCCTGGTTCGCCAGCGTGTCTGACACGCTCTACAACCAATATGCCGGCAAATACCGCGCCCGTTTCGGTCGCGCGCCGCTCCGCCTCTCGAGCCTCGGTTACGATTCGATCCTGCTGGTCGCGCGTATCGCGCGCGGGGGCTGGCGACCGGGAACTGCTTTTCCGACCTCGCAACTCACCGATCCGCAAGGCTTTATCGGTGTCGACGGTGCTTTCCGCTTCATGGGCAACGGCCTGACCGAGCGGATGCTGGAGGTGCAGGAAATCCAGTCGGGCAAGTTCGTGACAATCGATGCCGCGCCGGGGTCGTTCGGGAAATAAATCCTCCCCGGCATGGGGAGGGGGACCATCGAAGATGGTGGAGGGGCACTCGCAGCGAAGGTCGAGCCAGACGGCGGGTTCCCCTCCGTCAGCGCTGCGCGCTGCCACCTCCCTGTGCCGGGGAGGAACAATCAGTGATTGCAATGTTCGTTATGCACATGCCCGCCGCCTAGCTTGCGGGCCTTTTCGATCTTCTTGAGCACCATCTGCCGCTTCAACCGTGACAGGTGATCGATGAAGAGAATGCCTTCGAGATGATCCATCTCGTGCTGGAGACAAGTCGCCATCATGCCTTCCATCGCCTCTTCGTGGACCTTGCCATCGAGATCCTGCCAGCGCGCGCGAACCGTGGCGGGGCGCTCGACCTCTGCATATTGATCGGGCACCGACAGGCAGCCTTCATTATAGATCGAATGATTTTCGGAAGGATCGAGAATCTCCGGATTCACGAAAATGCGCGGATTGCGAACCGCCTCTCCGTCCGGCCCCTCATCCTGCAGGTCGATCACCAGCAATCGCTTGGGCACGCCGACCTGGATTGCCGCCAGCCCTATGCCAGGCGCGGCATACATGGTTTCGAACATGTCATCGACGAGCTTCTTCAGATCGTCGTCGAACGTCTCGACCGGCGTAGAAATCGTCTTCAGCCGCGGATCGGGCACTTCAAGAATGGGTAACAAAGCCATGGGGCGCAGATAGGGATGGTTGCGCGCGAAATCAACCGACAGGACGGCGCGCGCGCAACGCCTGCGCCAAGGTGCCGTCGTCGAGATAATCGAGTTCGCCGCCCACCGGCACACCATGCGCCAACTGGGTCAGCCGGATCGGATATTCCTCCAGCCTTTCCGCGAGATAATGCGCGGTGGTCTGCCCCTCTAACGTCGCGTTCATCGCCAGCACGACCTCGTCGATGCCGCCTGCCGCAACGCGGGCTACCAATGTATCGATATTCAAATCCTCCGGCCGCACGCCGTCCAATGCCGAAAGCCGCCCGCCGAGCACATGATATTTCCCCGGAAACAGCCGCGACCGGTCAAGCGCCCACAGGTCGGAGACATCCTCGACCACACAAATAGCGCGCGTGTCGCGGCGCGGGTCGGCGCAGATGCCGCAAGGATTGCCGGTATCGATATTGCCGCAGGTCTCGCACACCACCAGCCGCTTTTCCACCTGTTCCAATGCGCGCAGGAGAGGATGCAATACACTCTCGCGTTTCTTCATTAGATGCAGCACCACCCGCCGCGCCGAGCGGGGCCCGAGCCCCGGCAACTTAGACAGCGCGGAGGCCAGTGCGTCTATTTCTTGCGATGCCATGTTCGCAGCCTTAGGGGGCTTTCAGATAAAGGAAAAGTCACGATGCGCCTTGCCTTCATGGGCACACCAGAATTCGCGGTCCCCACGCTCGACGCGCTGGTGGCGGCCGGGCATGAGGTGACTGCAGTCTACACCCAGCCGCCACGTCCGGCCAATCGGGGCAAAAGGGTTACCCCATCGGCAGTTCATGCGCGCGCCGAGGAGTTAGGGCTGCTGGTGCGCACGCCGGTTTCGTTGCGCAATGCAGAAGCGCAGGCGGAGTTTGCTGCGCTCGATCTCGATGCCGCAGTTGTTGCGGCTTACGGCCTGATCCTGCCCCAAGCCATCTTGGGCTTGCCCAAACATGGCTGCCTCAATGTCCACGGCTCGCTCCTGCCTCGATGGCGCGGGGCGGCTCCGGTGCAGCGGGCGATATTGGCGGGAGATGAGAAGACGGGCGTCATGGTGATGCAGATGGAGGCAGGGCTAGACACAGGGCCTGTGCGAGCAACAACCGAGATCGAGATCTGTCACAAAACGACCGGTGAACTGACCACGGAACTGGCCGAGTTGGGCGCAGAGTTGATGGTTGCGGTGTTGGCCGATCTCGACGCGCACCCGGCGGTTGCTCAATCCGAAAACGGCGTCACCTATGCGGCCAAGATCGTCAAGGGCGAAACAAGGCTCAATTTTTCGGGCTCGGCTGAACAAGTCGACCGGCAGATACGGGCGTTCAATCCGACCCCGGGGGCTTGGTTCGAATATGAGGGCGATCGTTATCGGGTCCTCCAAGCTATCGTCGCACCAGCGGAGGCTGGTGCCCATCACGTCGCTCAGTCTAAACCGCAAGACGAGATAGGCTCCAGCCTGCGCTGGAGCGACGGAGAAGTGATCAGCAATGATTTGACCATAGCCTGCGCCACCGGCGCAATCCGCCCAACCCTCATCCAGCGTGCAGGCAAACCCGCCATGCCAACTGCCGATCTGCTGCGCGGCAAACCCATCCCGCCCGGCACCATGCTCGCATGACCCGCTTCGCCCTCACAATCGAATATGACGGCGGTCCCTATATGGGCTGGCAGTGGCAAGACCACGGCCCCTCGGTGCAGGGTGCTCTTGAAGAAGCGATATTCAAGACCACCGGCGAAAAAACGCTTGTCTACAGCGCGGGCCGAACCGACGCCGGCGTCCACGCGCTCGGGATGCGCGCGCATGTCGATGTCGACAAGCCGCTGAAACCCTTCCGTCTGATGGAAGCGATCAACGCCCATCTGCGTCCGCACCCGATTGCTGTGCTGGCCTGCGAGGAGGTTCCGGACGACTGGCACGCGCGCTACAGTTGCATCGGCCGCGCTTACGAATATCGCATCCTCAACCGCCGTGCCTCGCTGACGCTGGAAAGGGGCCGGGTCTGGCGCATCGGACCGGAACTCGACGCAGAGGCAATGCATGAGGCCGCGCAATTGCTCGTGGGCCTGCACGATTTCACCACCTTCCGGTCCACCGCCTGCCAGTCGGCCAGTCCGGTCAAGACGCTCGACCGGCTCGATGTCCGCCGCGAAGGGCAGCATATCATCGTCGAGGCAGCGGCCTTGTCTTTCCTCCACCACCAGGTCCGCTCGATGGTCGGCAGTCTTGCCGCTGTCGGCTTGGGTCGCTGGACTGCATCCGACCTGCAAGCCGCGCTAGATGCCAAAGACAGAGCCGCGCTCGCTGAAAACGCGCCGCCAGAGGGGCTGTATTTCGTCCGGGCATTCTACCCTTGAAATGTGGGATTTGTTTTGAGAGCGTTGAGACCTGCTCTTTGACATTGTGATATTGTTGGATTTCGATCCTACAGGAAAAAAAGCGAAACGACTGTGAACTTGCACGCATTTCTGCGGGCTTTGGTTATGGGCTTGCACTGAAGAATCAAGCTGATTTTCACCGTTGCGCACGGCTGTGGGGTAGCGCCATTTTGTTTCACGCGAAGAACGCGAAGATTATCAAGATGGCGGCGCAGCCACTCGATGGCACTGGCGACGATGCGTGAGTGAGATATTGAATCAAGAGCTACGCTCTTCAAAATCTTCGCGTTCTTCGCGTGAAACAAATGGCACTGCCTCTCCGAGCCAAGAAGCGGCCCGATTCAGCCCCACCGCTTAACTTCGCACCAAAATGCTCTACCCCGTGAAGTTTGTGAAGCTAAGAGCGATTTTTTCGCAGTTTTGCGTTGTCAGCCGAAAATCTTGCCGAGCGATTTTTCGAGCATCACCAGCTGCCACAACAGCCGCCCGTTGTTGACCCGTCCCGATATGTGGTCTTCGGCCGCACTGGCAATTGCTTTGCTGTCGAACAGGTCCATCTGCGAAAAGGTCAGGCTGGTCGATAGCGCCCTTGCCTCCTCCGCCAATGCTCCTCGAAACCAGTTATCGATCGGCGTCACAAAGCCCATTTTCGGGCGATAGAGGATGTCCTTTGGCAGATAGCGTTCCATCGTCCGTTTCATTAGCCATTTGCCCTGCCCACCACGGATGCGCATCCGTTCGGGCAGGCTTGCGGCAAATTCGAGCAGTCGGTGGTCGAGCAGCGGCTCTCGCGCTTCCAGCCCGACTGCCATCGACATCCGGTCGACCTTGGTCAGGATATCGCCGGGCAGCCATAGCTTCATGTCAGCATATTGCGCCTGGTCCAGCCCGCTTTGAGCAGGCGCATTCTCAATCAGACGCTCCATGTGCGTTTCGGCGCGATAGCTGCCGATACTCCCGCGCATCCGCTGCGAATAGAGCGCATGACGCTGCGCCGGATTGGTGAGGCTGACCGCATCGGTATAGCCCTGCGGCCCCGTCCGCGCGAGCGACAGCAAGGTCGTCTTGGCACGCAACGGACGCGGTGCCCAATCGGCCTTCGGATAATATTTGCCCAGCCCACCGAACAATGGCCCGCGAAGCGATTGCGGCAAAAGTCCGCGCAACTGCTCTTCCTTCTGATGAAACACATGCCGCCGGTATCCCGCCAGCGCCTCGTCCGCGCCATCGCCCGAAAGCGCTACCGTCACCTCCTCGCGCGCCATTTCGCAGACGCGATAGGTGGGCAAGGCCGAAGCATCGGCGAAGGGCTCATCGAAATGATGCGCCAGCGTGTCGATCAGCCCGAAATCGTCTGCGGCGACTTTGCGGCTGCGATGGTCGGTGGCGAAGCGGCGGGCGATGGTTTCGGCATATTGGCTCTCGTCGAGCGCACCGACATCGAAGCCGATCGAGCAGGTCTTGACCGGCTGGCGCGAGGCCTCGGCCATCAAAGCGACAACGCTGCTGCTGTCCACGCCGCCCGAAAGAAAAGCACCCAACGGGACATCGGCGACCATCCGCGAGGTCACACCTTGGCGCAACAGCCGGAGCAATTCTTCCGACAACTCGCCTTGGCTACCGCGTGCACGTTTCGAAAAATCGATATCCCAATATTGTACCGGCTGCGGCAGCGCCCGGCCCTGCTGGAGTAACAGGATATGGCCCGCAGGAAGTTTCTGCACCCCGCGAATGATACAAGCGTGGTCGGGCACATAGCCAAAGGCGAGGTAATCATCGACTGCCGCCAGATCGGCTTCGCGTCGCAACGCCGGATGCGCAGTCAGTGCCTTGAGTTCCGACCCGAAGATGACACTGCCATCAGGGATCTGCGCATAGTAAAGCGGCTTCACCCCCAACCGGTCGCGGGCGAGGAAGAGCTGCTTGGTCCGCGCATCGTGAATCGCAAAGGCGAACATGCCGTGGAAATGCGCCACGCACTCCGCCCCCCAATGCCGCCAGCCTTGAAGGATGACCTCGCTGTCGCTGTGGGTCCGAAACGCAAGGCCCACCGCCTCCAACTCCTTACGCAACTCCTGAAAATTGTAAATCTCGCCATTGAAGGTTAGCGTAAGCGCTTCGTCGTCCGAATGCATCGGCTGCGCGCCGCCTTCGAGGTCGATGATCGACAGCCGCCGGTGGCCGAGTCCCACACCCGGCGCAGTCCACACGCCAGATCCGTCCGGCCCGCGATGCGCAATGGCATCGGTCATCCGCTTGACGCGGTCAGGATCGACCGGCTTGGCCGTCTCCAGATGAAAAATACCAGCAATCCCGCACATGGGGCTGGCCCCTATCGCAATCCGGCGAAGCGGTCAGCCACTTTGTCGATATCGCCCAAGGATTTGACGAATGCATCTATGGCGGGACGCGGCGAGCGGTTGCCCCGCTGCTCTGCCGAAACAAGCATCGCCACCGCCTGCTGGTCGCCGTTCAGCAGGCGCGCCTGCAACGTCGCCAGCTTGATCCGCGCCGCCGAACCGCTGGTGGTGCCGTTTACGCGGTAGAAGCTGACGACCTCCCGCGCCGCGCATTTGGTCTTGATCCGCTCGGCCTTGCTGTTCGGAGGAGCCGTTATGTTTGCAGACCACGACCAATTGCCCTCGGGATCGACCGCACCCTGTCCGAAGCCGACCAGTTCGCGCCCCTCGCTTTGCCGATCATAGACGACGACAAACAGGTCGGCCTCCTGCCCGTCGGCGTTGCGATATCGGCCGAACAGATAATGGCTCGCCCCATCGAAACGCGGGGTCCATTTAGCATTCGGAGAGTAAGGCACTGCTGCCCATCCTTCGACCACCGGCAGGGCGATTCGTTGAGGTATCGGCGATGGCTTTGCCGCGACATAAGCCGACCAGCCAACCGGCACTGCCGCGACCAGCAGAATCGCAATGACCGCGCGCAAGGAGGTCGTGGTTGGCGCCACCGGCGATTGCAACTGCGCCGGGTCGAAAGCTGGCGCATCGGCGCGCTTGTCGAAGAAACGCCAGCTAGCGCCCATCACCAATGCGATCACCAGCCCGAAGAATATCCAGCCGTAGAAGACATGGTCGAAGCTAGCGGCAAAACCGATGTCGACATGATGCGCGATGTAGATGGTACCAAAGGCGCGCAGGCCATTGGCGACGATGGGCACGATGACGCAAGCCGCAAGAAACGCCGCCCGCCTTCCCCAGCTTTTGAAGCAGAGATTGGCGACAAGCACGCCATAAGCGACCATTGCGATGAGAAACTTCACCCCCGAACAGGCCTCCGCAACCCGGAAATAGCCGGTTGGCGTGGTGATGAAGATGCCGTCGATGTGGGCGGGGATGCCCGTCCAGCCGAGCAGGATCATGCACATTTTCGCGGTCAGCGTCTGGAGCGCAGGAACCGCCTCCTCGCCGATAGGGACGAGGAAGAACATGTAGAATAGCGGAAAGAGCAAACCGCGCGTGACATTAGGCCCAAGCAGCATTGCCACCGACCCCTGCAACATCATGATTAGCCCTAGTTGCCGCGCTACTGCCAGCCCCGCCGCGTCGCCGAGAAGCCACCCGCCAGCGCCAACCGCACCGTAAAGTATCGCGGGTGTCCAGGGCTGCGGCTTCAACTCTGCCAACAACTCTCTGCGCTGCAGCACCAGCCAGACGAGAATGGGCACAATCAACAGGCAGTGGTTGAAGGTGGAACTGTTCCACCAGATCGCTGCCATATCCGCAGCATCGCGCCAGAAGAGCAACAACAACCCGCCCCAGGCCGCACCCACATATTGCAGCGATCGTTGCCACGCCGATACGGGTTGCCCCTCGGCAGGTTTGGCCAGCGCCATGTCCATTACTCGGCAGCCTCGGCCAGCGGACGCCGATAATCCATGATGGCATCTAGCGGTGCCAATTGCTTCACCCAACCGTAATGCGCCACTATATGCACCCGCGCTGCTTTGCCTATTTCGAGCGCAGACTTGCTGTCGCCGAGCAGCGCACATACCCGCGCAGCTTCGGCCTCGACTTCCCGTTCGAGAAACAAATGAACGCCGTCATCTGCCGCGATACCCTCGGCAGCGGCAGGCGAAGCTACTACCGGCCGCGCCATCGCCATTGCTTCGAGAACCTTGTTCTGGACACCACGAGCAATCCGCAATGGCGCGACCACGACATCGGCTGCCGCGAGCCAGGTCCGCACATCCTCAACCGCGCCTGTTACCTGAACGCCCGGCATCATTGACAGATCGGACACCGCCTGTGTTGGGTTTCGCCCGACAATGGCAAACGTAGCTTCCAGATGCACTGCGCGGATTATCGGCATCGCATTTTTCGCAAAGTCTGCAACTGCTTCGATATTGGGCCGATAATCCATCTGGCCGGTAAAGACTATCAACGGGTCGGGAAAGACCGGATGCAGCTTTTTGAAATTCGCTGCAGGGTCGTAAAAGTCCGTGTCGATACCGTTTTCAAGCGCCATTACCTTGCTTGTGCCCGTGCGGCGGCGAAACAGCGCCGCCTCGGCTTCGCTCACGAGCAAGCTGGCGTCGGCCCGCATCGCAACATCCCGCTCGAACGCGCCGAGCAAACGCCCTTCGCGAGCATTGACCCAGCGCATCAGCGGATTGCCCTCGCCCGCATAGCTTTCGAACTTGGCGCTATCGACGTCGACGAAATCCATGATGAAGCGGCCATCGAAATTCGTCGGCACATATTGCGCCATTTGGCCGGAGAAACAGAAGATATGGCTGATGCGTCCGCTCACAAGCAGGCCGTCGACCCAATCCTGCATTGCCCCGCTCCCAAAGCTGCTTACCGATACCGGCTGCCCCGTCACCAACGCCTCGACCCCTGCCTGCCATTGTGGTTTGCTGCGCAGCTCGACATGGCTCGACGCAAGCAGCGCATCCATCTCGCCGACAAAGCCCATGTCGCGCTCGTCATCGGCAAAGGTGCCGACATGGACCGGTGCCATTTCGCACAGCCGTTTCAAAATATGATGCGACCTGATCTTGTCCCCCCGATCGGCGGGCCAGGAGATGCGATGCGCGAGGAACAATATCTCCCGCATCAGCCCAGCCCCCTGGCGATCCACGGCCCCAGACGGTTGGCGATGGGCAACGGCAATTTCTGCCACAACGCGATCTGCGCGCGGTATTTTGGACTGTTGGGATTCACGTCACGGGGTTCCTGGCCGTCGGCGGTGTGGATGGCATAAGCCATCGGCTCGGGTTCGAAACCCCAATTCTTCTTGAAATGATATGCCCCGGAATCGACCTTCGACCGCCCGAAATCGAAATGCGTGCACCCCCGCCGTCGCACATGGTTCATCAGCGCATAATACATGACATCGTTCGCGCGTAGCCGACGCGCAGCCCACACCCCGCCCCCCCAATAAGGCATGACAGTACCCTTGTGGTAGAGGCTGAGCACACTGGCCACAGGCCGACCTTCGGACAGCACGGTCAATATGTCCGCTTCCTCGCCAAAGGCTTCCATGACGGACGCCATCAGCGATTTCGGAAACACCGGCGTGCCGAGATTGCGAACGCTTTCAGCGTAAACGGCATAGTGCCAGTCGAGATCTCGTCGCCCACGTCCGGTTTCGACCGCGAGGCTATTGTCCAATCCCTTGCGCACCTCGGCACGCTGCTTGCGCGGAATAGCCAGCAATTCGGCTTCGTCATCGGCCTGCAATGCCTTCAGGAAATTGGCATGGGCATCACGCTTTTCGATCCATTTTCCGCCCGGCAACGAGCCGCCACGCAGTTCGACGGTGGGGCAACTCCATTGTTCGGCCAGTTCGCAAATTTCGGCGGCAAGCCTGCGCGTCGCTGTGTGACTGCCGGATAATATACCGCCACCAACTGCAAATCCGGAAGCCACCAAAGCACGCCCGAACAAAGGCGAATGAACCAAGTGGAACGGCAGGATTGCAGAAATCTCGCCGCCACTCTCGGCAACAAGGCAATGCGCTTTTTGACCCGTCCCTACCTCGATTGCCTTCAACCATTTCGGTCGGTGAAAGGGCAGCGCATCCTCTTGCGCCATCACCCATGCATCGATGCGCGCAACTTCGTCCGCGTCGTACAGCTCAGCCTCGCGCACATCGATTTTGGAGCGGAGCAAAGGCGCGTTCATGCCAGCCTCGCCGCTTCGCGCGCCACTATGGCATCGAGCCGCTCCCACTGGAAATCGCGTGGCAGGCGGCGGAGCTTGTCCGCCATCACGTCGAGCTTGGTATAATGCCGCAGCTTCGATTTGAGCGGCGCATTGGCAACGCGCGGCTGGCCGGGGTCGATTTCCCATGGATGGAAATAGATGATTGCCGGGCGGCCTTCCTGCTCGTTCACCTGCCGGATGGCCCAGCTCGAAAAGGCATAAGGCAACAACCGGAAAAACCCGCCGCCGCCAGCCGCCAGCCGCTTGGGACCTAGTTGCGCCGTTGTCACTGGAATTTCGAGGAAATCGCTCCCCGCTACAGGACGAAAGGCGAAACGCGGCGCGTCGGCCCAGCCATAATGGTCGTGCTTGACCGGCGCGACGCTCGATGAATAGGTGTATCCCTGCTCCGCCAGTATTTCGTGCGCCCACGGCGTGCGCTGGTCGATCGAAAAGCTCGGCGCGCGATAGCCGGTCACCAGCGCACCCGAAATGTCCTCAATCAGCTTGCGCGCATGGATGATGTCGTCGGCGAACTGCTCAGGAGTGAAAGTGAAAACGCGGTCGTGCGCATAACCGTGGCTGGCGATTTCATGGCCCGCCGCAACGATGCGGCGTATGAGCGCCGGATAGCGCTCGGCCACCCAGCCAAGCGTGAAGAAGGTCGCCTTTATTCCGGCTTCGTCGAACAACGCCATGACAGCATCGGTGTTGCGCTCCACCCGGCATTCGCGCGCGTCCCAGCTGTCCCGGTCGATTACGCTTTCGAACGCCCCGACCTGGAACCAGTCTTCGACATCGACAGAGAGCGCGTTTTGCAACCGTTCCTCCAAAGGCCGCAATGGCCGGTTCGTCTCAGGCGGCGCGGCTGTTCTGCACGAAGCGCGCCTCGACGCTGCCTTCCTTGTCCATCCAGTCGATCATCGTGGCAAGCACGCGACGCAGCGCGGCGTCCTGTTCGGATACGCGCTTTTCGAGTACTGTTATGCGCCCCGCCAATGCTTCGATATCGGCATTCGGTGTGTGTTCTGGCTGAGGTGCAGACTGCACCACCGCGGCAAGCGGCGCAGCGACTTCGGCAACCGGTTCAGCTTCAGGAACCGGTGCAGGCTCAACCACTGGCGCATGCGCCGACATTGGCGATTCATATGCGAAAGGTTTGCCCGCCATGTCATCGACAACCGCGACTACCAAAGCCCCATCGAGCAGATCCACCTGCTCGACCGCGCCCATCAGCATTACGCGGTTCATCAGCGTATTAAGCTTGCGCGGCACGCCGCCGGTTTCGGCATAGAGCGCCGAATAAGCATCTGCGGTAACCTGCGGGCGACCATTCCATCCGGCGCGGTTCAGGCGGTGGACAATATAGGGTTCGACCTCGTTGGCCTCCATCGGCTCCAGATGGTGCGTCGCGATCACCCGCTGGCGCAATTGCTCCAGTTCGGGAGCGTCGCGCACGAGGTCGCGAAATTCGGGTTGGCCGAGCAGGAAAATCTGCAGCAACGCCGACGAGCCAAGCTGGAAGTTCGACAGCATCCGTAATTCTTCGAGCGCATCGATCGACAGGTTCTGCGCCTCGTCGACCACCAGAAGGCAGCGGCGACCAGTGCGTGCTTCGGCGTGGAGGAAATTCTCGATGCTCTTCAGCGTCGAGGCTTTGTCGAGCCCGCGCGTGTCGATACCGAAGCTTTCGGCTGCCATGTGCACCATGTCGAGGCCGTCCAACTGGCTGGTGACAATAGTCGCCGCCGTCAGCCGGGCCTTGTCTACGCTGGCCATCAGATGACTGACCAGGGTCGATTTGCCCGCCCCAACCTCGCCGGTGATCACAATGAAGCCTTCGCCCTGAGCCAGGCCATAGCCCAGATAGGACAAAGCCTTGCGGTGCGTTGCGCTCTCGAAATAATATTGCGGATCGGGCGTGAGCTGGAACGGGCGTCCCGTCAGGCCGTAATATTGATCGTACATTTCCAAATGCCCCTTAGAAACTGTAACGCAGGCCAAGCAGCGCCGATGCGGTCAGCTCGCCGTCGAAATCTTCCTGTTTGTAGCTGTCCAGCCCCACCGCTGCCGATGCCGACAGCCCGCGAATGATCCGGCGATAGAGCGCGGCGTTCGCGCCAGTCGCCAGCACATCGCCCGCCCCAGCAAAGCCTGAATCGAAATAGCTCGCATAGACATTGGATTCGAACCGCGTCCGGTAATCGATATTGGTGCCGAGATACGCAACAGCGAAATAATTGTCATCCTTTACGCCATCGATCAGTGCCTGCCCGCCGAAGGGAGATGATATGAACTTGCGCTGGTTGTAGCCGACGGCAAAGCCGCTGTCCCAGCCGCCATTGGTGCCGCTGAACGAGGCCGTGACGCCGCGCTGGCGGAATGCTGCCGACGATGCGTTCTGCAAGGCGTCGTTGAAGCAGAAGCCGCCTTGCTGCCCGAACGCACAGCTGCCGATGTCGCCCGACAACGGGTTGCGCGAGCTGCGGAACTGCGTAGGCAGCGAGGCTAAGCTGTCGTTGATGAATCCGCCGAAACCCGAAACCTGATCGTAGACCGAAACATTGACCGCCCAGTCGCGCCCTGGCGCATAGGTCAGGCTGCCGAGATAGATATCGGTGCCATAGCGGCGACCATAACGCGCCTCGACCGAGGTACGAGGGCTGGGGCGCCACAATACGCCTGCATCCCAGATCAGGCCGTCGTCTTTATAGGCAATGAGACGCGGCGAAGCGGGATCGGTGACGAGACGGCCGTTGCTGCCCACGATGGGAACGCCGTTCACGTCACGCAGCGCGTCGCGTTCCGAAATCTCGATATCTTCATACCCAACGCCGCCGACCACGGCGAGTGTCGGCGTCACCGGCACGGTCACATCGGCTCGGGCATATTTGCCTTCAAATCGACTGTCGAGCTGGCTTGCATCTTCGCGCTCCCAGCTTCCACTCACTGCCCAGCCGAAGGGCAATGCGCCGGGCTGCATGCCGACCGAAGCAGTGGCAAGCTGGCTGACACTGTCGTCGAACTGGTCGAAACGTTGCTGGCCGGTCGGCAGGACGACCGTGTCGTTGCTCTCGACCTTGGTATAGCCCGCACGATATGCGGCGTTGACGCTCAGCGCACCCGCCTGCGTAACGAAGGTTGGGCCGCCATAGACCGAATAGACCTGCGTCACATTGTCAGGGTTGCCGACGCGGTTGCTGGTCGCAGCCCCGCGCCCATCGACGCTGGCGCGTGCGGCGACGCCGCCAGCTTCAAGGCTGAAATTGCGCGTCAGGGCAACCGAACCTCGCGCGAGGCCGGTCACGACATCCTGATCGTCGACACCATTGTCGTAACCGATCAGCCGCTCGTAACGCAGGCTGACCTGCGCCTCGGCGCGACGGGTCGCGATCAATGCGTCTACCCCTGCCGCCACCGTCGAATAGGTCAATACATCGCCGCCGTTTTTCAGGTCGGCGACCAGCACCTGCTGTGCTTCCAGATATGGCACGACCTCGACGCGCGGACCTTCGCGCTTGTCGCCACGGCCGCGACCGCGGCTTTTGGGCGCAGCATTTTCGCTGGGCGGAGAGGCTTGCTCTGCCGAACCGTAAGCGTCGTCTGTCGGCGACCAGTCGGACGCAAGTTCCTGCGCCATGACCGGCGCTTGCCATGCCAGCGTAGCGCCAGCAAACAAGGCCATCCTGATTACCGATCTGTGCATCATGATGCTCCATATCCGTAGTAATTTCCGAACTTGCGCCCGGTGGGAGAAAATTTGGTGCGGTTGAGAAGCAGCTGCACATGCTCGCAGCCGCTCAACAGGCTCAGCGCATCGCGTAGCGCGCTGTCGGTGGTGACGTCGGCATGGACGATCATCAGAGTCTGCCCGACATGCAGCGCCAGCACCGATGCGGGCGATGCCGCGAGCGCGGGCGGGGAATCGAAGATGATGATCCGCGACGGGTCGTTGCGGGTCAGTTGCTCGATAATCTCCGCTGTGCGCGATGCCGCGAGATATTCGGTGTCCTGATTGGTCTGGCTGCCCGCTGGCAGGATTGAGAGGCCGTCGATGTCGGTCTGCAGCACCAGCGACTCCGCATCACAGGCGGGATCGGCCAGTGCGTCCATGAAGCCACGATGCTTTTCGATGCCGAGCGTCGACAGCACGCTGGGCTTGGCGAAATCGGCATCGACCAAGAGGACGCGATTGTCCTTCTCGCTCGCCATCGACAGCGCGAGGTTGATCGCGCAATAGGTCTTGCCTTCATTGGGATGCGCCGAACAGACAAGGATGCGTTCGCCATGCGGCACCGCGTCGAAGCCTTTTCCGCCACGCGCTGACAGCAGAAGCTGGCGTTTGACGATACGGAATTCTTCGGAAAGGCCGGTCACAGGACCATCGGGCACGATGAAGTTTTGCGCAGCGAGGCGTTCGCGATTGATGGCGACAGTGTTGGCACTCGCCGGACGCTGAACCATCGGCTTTGCCGGTGCGGGCTGAGGAGATTGTTCTTGAGCGACCGGAGTTGCGACGGGCAAATCTTCGACCGGAGGCACAGTTGGATTTGCCGGGCCCCTCAACGTCGCGCCGAAATCATACATCTCTGCGGCGCGTTCGAGCAGCGAACCGGTGGTCTTGATCGGGGTGTGTTTCATCTTGTTCGCCCCCTCAAGCCGTCAAACCGCGCTGGACAAATTCGGCGACGAGCAACACCGCGCACACCGCGACCAGCCCGGCCGATGCGCCATAGAACAGCTTCATCTTCTGCTTGCGCTGTTCGCGCTCTTCGCCGGTCAGCATTTGCGAGATAGAGCCGATGACCGGCAACCCGCTGGCACGTTCAAGCTTGGCGGCGGTCGGAAAGCTGGTCTGCAAATGACCCAGCGCAAACGCTGCGCCGACGCCTGCGCCAATGCCAGCAATCAGCACAGCGGCTAGCAATAGCGGCCGGTTGGGCACGGCAGGGACATTCGAAAAGCTTGGTTCCTTGACCACGCGGAACTGAACCGAATCCGTCTGTGTGTCTGCGGCACCACGCAAAGAAATCTGGTCGCGGTTGACCAGCAGCTTGTCATATTGCTCCTTCAGCACTTCATAATCGCGGTTGATGCGCTGATATTCGGCAGCAACGCCCGGTTCGGCGGTCTGCTTTGCCGCCAATCCGGCCATATCTGACTGCAGGGCGCTCTTACGCGCACTCAGCGCAGTAACCGCCGCTTCGCGTTCGGCGCGCATCGACTGGAGCGAGCTGTAAGCCGGGTTGGGCGTCCGGTAACCGCCAGCGCCAGCCCCGCCGCCTTGGGAACGCAGCGCTGCAATCTGGTTACGCGCTGCGACGACATCGGGATGGCTATCGGTAAAGCCGCGTGCCCGCATCGAGGCAAGTTCGCCTTGCGCTTGGGCCAAGGCGCTCGGCGCACCGCCCGCGCCCGGCGTGTTCAGCGTTTGCGGTGTGCCCGCAAGCTGGCCGTTCAACGCGGCAAGCGCGCTCCGCGCCTGGATAAGCTGCGAATCGATCTGGCTGAGTTCTGCGCGCGATGCTTCCATCCGCTGCGATACCGAGCCGACGCCCGGCAGCAGACCGAGATTCTGCGTTTCATAGGCAACGCGCTTGGCCTCGGCCTCCTGCAACTGCTTGCCGCGCGCTTCGATCTGCGCGTTAAGGAAGCGCAGCGTCTGGCTCGTTGCCTTACGGTCTCCGGCGATATTATCATCCTCGGCAACGTCGATCAGCTTCTGTACAACATCGCGCGCCAGCTTGCCGCTGGGTTGCTTGACAGTGATCGCGAAGAAGCCGTCCTGTTCGGGCTTTACCTCGATATTGGCGCGCAGCCCTTCGACCTTGCCCGCAAGTTCGCGGTCGGTGGCGATAGTGGAACCCAGATCGGTACCGCGAACCACCTTCGCCAGATTGGGCGAGGACGTCAGCGTCTGCGCCAGATCCTGGATGTTCTTGCGCTGGTCTTGCTGCGCCATCCCGGTCTGGTCGGGCAGCATCTGCAGCACGCGCACCTGGATCAACGCCTTCGATTCATATTTGTTGGGGATCATCGCGACCACTAGCCAGCCCGCAAGGCACACGCCCCAAGCCACGGCCAGCGCCAGCCAGCGGCGGTTCCACACGCTGTGAACGGCAATCCTGAATTCGTCGTACAGGCTGTTCATGACTTAGAACATGCTTTCCGGAATGATGATGACATCGCCGGGTTGCAGCAGGACGTTCGCCTTGCTGTCGCCGCGCCTGAGCAAGTCACCGAGGCGCAGCGAATATTCCGCCTGCTTGCCCGTGCCCTTGTTGTGGCGGATCAGCCGCGCCTTGTTGCCCGCCGCATATTCGGACAGCCCGCCAACGGCGATCATTGCATCGAGTACAGTCATGTTGGCGCGGTAGGGAATGGAAGCCGGCTTCTCGGTCGCACCGACGATGCGCACCTGCTGCGAGGTCGTTCCGGCAAATTCGTTAACGATGACCGAGACGATCGGGTCGTTGATATATTGCGACAGTTGCAGCTTGATATCCTGCGCCAGCATCGTCGGTGTCTTGCCGACGGCGGGCATATCAGTGATCAGCGGCGTGGTGATGCGGCCGTCGGGACGGACTTGAACTTTCGCGCCCAATTCGGGGTTGCGCCACACGAAAATGGTGAGCTGATCGAGCGGGCCGATCATATAATCCTCGCCCGGACCCTCGCGGACCGAGACGGTTGGGGCCTGCGGAAGCTCGGGTCCGCCGCCCATCGAGCCGCAGCCGGTCAGCGCTGCCGCACTCACGCCCAAAGCCAGCATCAGCTTGATTTTCAACGAATAACCCATCGCCATGTCCTCTTTTGCTGCGGTTCATCGACCCCGGACGCCCCCTTGGCGCACGGACAATTCGCGCAGATTGGACTTTGCTATGGAGAAAAAGGGTGAACAGTCCGTTAGGATTAACCAGTTTTGCCGTGTAAATTCAGCGCGGTCTAAAAATGGGACACACCGGCAACCGTTCGTTTATTGGTTAACCGAGCGCCGCCATCGCGGCCTTTGCGCCCGCGGCCAGATCGTCCATCGCCTTGGCCCAGGGGCCATGGCCATGACTGATACGTGCCACGCCGAGACTGGCGAGTGTGCGAATATCGGGAACGCCCTCGCCGACCAAGATGTTGACCGGCAACGGCGACTTTTCGCATAGCCGCACGATCAGGTCGGGATCGTAAATGAAGGGGACGAACAGGCTGTTTGCGCCAGCCTCGGCATAGGCTTTCGCGCGCTCGATAACGGTATCGACCAGCGCCGCATCATGCTGTTCCTTGGGTGTCAGGATGAAGAGATCGGCGCGCGCGTTGATCCACAGGCCGGATGCCGCAGCCGCCCCGATCCGCGCCGCCGCTTCGGCAGTTTCGAACAATTGCCGCGTCGCCGGGTCCTTGTCCTCGATATTGATACCGATCGCGCCTGCCGCAGCGGCCCTTGCAACCGAAGCACCAACCGCCGCCGGTTCGGCCCCGTAGCCCGCCTCCATGTCAATGGTGACCGGCAGGTCGGTGACCGACAATATGCGATCCAGATTTTCAAGCGCAGCATCGAGCGGCAAGGTCTCGCCATCCTTATAGCCAAGCGAACAGGCGACCCCCCAGCTTCCCGTGGCAATCGCCTTTGCACCTGCTTCGGCCACCGCCTTGGCACCGCCCGCGTCCCAGATGTTATAGAGGATAAGCGGGTTTCCGGGGACATGCAGATCGCCGAATGTTTTCACCTTGTCGTTCACGTTGTTGTCCTTTCGGCGTTGAGCAGTTTTTCCTTGCGGTCCAAACCATAGGCATAGCCGCCTAGCGACCCGTCGGTGCGGATAACACGGTGGCACGGGATGAGCACCGCGACATTGTTCGCACCATTGGCGGACCCCGCCGCACGCACCGCCCTAGGCTTGCCGACGGCAGCGGCGATATCGGCGTAGGTTCGGGTTTCGCCAGGCGGAATCCGGCGAAGCTCGTTCCAGATCGCCTGCTGGAAAGCAGTACCTGCAATGTCGAGCGGCAGGTCGGGCATTTGTGCGGGATGCTCGATGGCATCGATTGCGCCTGTCACCAATTCCTCAAGCACCGCTCCGCCTGCGACAATGTCGGCTTTTGGAAATCGCTGCACAAGTTCGCTCTCATCCTCGTCGAAAGACAGGCGGCAAATGCCTTTGTCGGTTGCTGCCAGCAACATCTTGCCGAGCACGGTATCGACCACCGCCCAGCGGATCGTTACCCCGGCCCCGCCATTTTTCCATGCGCTCGGCGTCATGCCTAAATGTCCTTTCGTATTGGCATAGAAACGACTCGGCCCCGAATAGCCCGCTTCGTAAATCGCTTCGGTGACGCTGCCGTTACCGTTGAGCGCGGCGGTGGCGCGCTTTGCCCGGAGCGAGCGGGCATAGGCCGCAGGCGTAACGCCGGTATCGCGTTTGAACAGCCGGTGGAAATGATGCGGCGCATAGCCGACTGCTTCGGCCAGTTCCTCAAGCGACAACGCATCTTCCGTCGTATCGATCAGCTTCAACGCTGCCGCCACGGCCTCGCGGTCGCGACCTACCTCGTCGGGCTTGCAGCGCATGCACGAGCGGTAACCGGCAGCCCGCGCTTCCTCAGCAGTCCAGAAAAACTCGACATTCTCGCGCAAAGGCCGCCGCGCCGGACAGCTCGGCTTGCAATAAATGCCGGTTGTCTTGACCGCGCCGATGAATTGCCCGTCGAGCGAGCGATCTCGTGCGTCGAAGGCTGAAAAAGCCCAGTCGCGGTCGATAGCCTTGTTCGGCTCCAATTTCATCTCCAGCATCATACGCGCTCCACCTTGGCCGCAAAGCAACCATGTGCAGCATTGTGCGCATGGATATAGGCGATTTCACCCGCTGCAAACAGGTCCCTGATTTTCGCGTCGGCCTCGCCCGGCAACGCCAAGGCGGCATTGCGCAACATCCCTTCGTCGTCGAAGGCGCGCAACGCCATCGGCCGCCCTTCGAACACCGGCGGTATTTGGCCAACATACTCGGCGGGAGTGTCGGCTTGTTCGCGCACGTAGATAGCGTAGGATGATTTGTAAGGCGTCGCGACATCATGGCTGACATGGTTGAGCAGGATCAGGCTTTCGCCCGCTTTCGCGTCCTGAAGGCTAACCCGGCATGGCCATCCCTTGTCCGCCCCGGCGACCACCCGTCTTGCGCCATGTTCGGCCAATTCAGCGTCGTCCATATCGAACAGCGGCGCAAATGGCCCACGCTGCAATCCTGTTATCCGATAATCCATCTTGCATCTCCTTCGTAATGAAGAACCGGATAGCGGGCGACCGGACGCATCGCGTCCCGAAACTTGCTTTCAAAGCAAATGGCGTTGGCTTATCCCTACCGCATGGCCAAGCAGATCATCGGCGGCGGACCCAAGAAGGTCCTTTACGCGCTGCAAACCGCGCGGCGCATGGGGCTGAAGAACAGCGCGAAAGCGTTGACATCGAACAATGCGTGCAAGGCCTGCGGGCTCGGCATGGGCGGGCAGCGCGGCGGGATGGTCAACGAGCTGGGCGAATTTCCCAGCGTCTGCAACAAATCGATCCAGGCACAATCGACCGACATCCAGCAGCCCATTCCGCTTGAGGTGTTGACGCACAGCCTGGACGAGCTGCGCGAACTGGACGGCTATGAACTGGAGCATCTTGGGCGACTGAATACGCCTTTGTTCAAGGCCGCGGACAGCGACCGTTACCGGCCGGTCGATTGGGACTGGGCGCTGGGCCATGCC
>JAESFX010000188.1_pt1 | contig 52860 bp, 45 predicted proteins | sample 9269501 | NCBI WGS metagenome assembly JAESFX01 (sample SAMN14515570, study PRJNA621655) | algae metagenome | isolation source: Desmonostoc geniculatum HA4340-LM1 and co-occurring heterotrophs from cave... | place: USA: Maniniholo cave, Kauai, Hawaii | collected 2009-07-28
TGCCGAATCATCCGCTCTCACCCGCTCTTTTTAATGACTCCATTATACGACAAAAGAGGTACAACCTCTTCAATTTCTTGAAGGTCTGTACCTCTTTTAGATCAAACGGACTTTTTCAGTGGCCTCACCTTCATCTCAAAGGCTTCTCCGCAGTGTAAAGGCGTGGGAATGGCATAGACATCCCACACGTCCCAGCGATCGGCTCTAGCATCGTACAAGATACGGCCCTCTCGGTAAGTCTGTGACCTAGGTATCATCATGGCCCAAACTCCTGTGCTGCAATACGGATGAGTTCGGCATCGACCTGCTCCGCCTTCCGCTGAAAACCGTGCAAAAGCGCGCGGACGGCGAACTTGTTCACAAGACGAGGATACCCTTTGGTACTCACGGCCAGCGCTTCCATCGCGTTATCGGTAAAGAGCGGGTGCCTGGCACCCGCAAGGCTCATTTGGTGTTCAACGTACCCTTTCACTTCGTCTTTGGTCAGCGGCTCTACCTGGTGGCTCAGCAGGGTCGCTGCGCCAATGGGCGATTGTGGTTCAAGGTCAAACGGTCTCGCAGGTACGGGAGACCGCAGAGCAGAAGTAAAAACGGGTTTGACGAATCCATGTTAAAATTGAAAAGCAGGTTCAAATCGCTAAGGAACACATCCTTGGCCATTTACATTTCATCGAGAATAAATACCGGCGTTATCTTCCGTTCGTGGAATGAAGTGGAGACGGCATGCTGGATTTGGCGAAATAAGTCCACCTTGCGCGTTTTCGGTTCTTCACCCAGCCCGAACGCCAGTCCCCGGTAGAAATCATTCACCGAGCCTGTAGACATCGGGAAATAGACGACTTTGTACAGCGCTTTGTTCAGCGAATCACTAAACACGCGCAGCGCGTACGTTTTGCCGGCTCCGGGTTCGCCGACGATCATTCCCATCCCCCGTGTCTGCTTTAGATAGGCTAGGCACGCGGTCGTCTCCTGAAACGAAGCGGACAAGTAGGCATCCTCAGGCTTTACCTCTTTCGCAAACGGAGAGGAAGCAAGCGAATAGAAGGCTCTATACACCTCTCTCACCCCCTGACTCCTGCAGCGCTTTGAATGAAAGCGCTGGCCGCTCTCGCTTCACATGGGCGTTGTCGGCGAACAGGACGAGCGTAGCTTCTGCCACGGGTTTACCTTCCACGTATACGTGCACGTTAGGTTCGTCATAGCGGATCTCTATCTTTTGTCCGGCGAAGGTTTCCGGCACTTCATAGAGTCTGTTCTCAAGCGAAAAGGTAGCGTCATGCTTCACCGTCCGCTTAGCCCGTCGTAAAAAGAGCGTATCCAGCATGGCAGGATCGGAGACGGTTCGCACCTGTTCAAAATGAGACAGATAGACCTCCAGTGGCCTTTCCTTCCAGTGATGCATGCGGCTTGCGGTGGTAATCCTCCTCGAGCACTTCCAGAATCGTTCGTTCAATTCCTCGATGGAGGATGCGGGTTCAGCTTGGAGCAATGTATAGAACCGGGTCTTACAAGTTAAGAGCATACGTTCTATTTTTCCTTTACTTTGGGGATCATAGGCGCGCGTATGCAGAAGCTGGATGCCAAGTCCGGCGCATACGAACTGTAGGATGTCTGAACGAAAAATTTTTCCATTATTCGTGTAGAGCATCTTCGGAATGCCTCGCCGAATGAGCGCTTCTTTCATGACCGTCCGTAGCCCGTCGAATTTCTCCGTAGGGACGAACTGCGCGAAGGGCACGAGCCTGGAACAATAATCAATGAACGCGATCAGATGCGTTCGGACGATCTTGTCGTCGATTCGAAGTCGCGGCCCCTCTGACGCGTCGGTCTGCCAAAGCATATTGACCTTATCATGCGCGAATCGTTTACGCGCTATTGCTTTAGCTGTCTCGTCGCTCACGAGTCCATGCAGGCTCAAAAAGCGGTGAATCGTCGAGTAGGACACGCGCCCCGGCAGAATTTCGCCTTTGGCTACCAGATAATCATAAAATACGGTTACAGGCATCTCGGCGTGTTGCTTCCGAAGAGCCAGCATGTGATCCTGCTGCTCCTGCGACAACGTCCGGGATTTACCGCGATCCGAACGCGTTCCCGGCTTTAGACCGTCGAAGCCTTTGCGGCGATAGAACAGGAGCCACTCCAAGATCGTTTTGGCTGCATACCTCTTTTCTCCATAGCAGGGTACGTCATGCTTTTTTTCCGACACTTCGGCTAAATAAATGGCTCGATCCACCTGCTCGTCTAACAGCGGTGCAATCAGGCCTTAGCGAAATAACGCAATCTTTTCTCTCAAGCCTTCATCCATGGGTTAATAGCCTTAGCGCTTTATGAAGCAAAACTTGCTTTGTAAGCATAGACAGGCTAGCCGGCTAACCACTCTTGACAAGTATAGTGGGACGGCAAGCAGGGAGGCGAGGAAAAAGGTTTGTGGAAACGTTATTCTGTTTTTGCGACGCGTGCGCCATGGTATAATGGTGCTGCCATAAAGCTGGTTACGCGATGACCCCACCACCTTCTGACGCTGACGAAGGTTGCTTTCCCCAAAGCTTGGATCATCTGTAGCAACTTTATGGCTTTTTGCTTGCCTTCGCTTGGCAGAACGGTCTGTACGCCTTCCTCCTGAAAGAACAGTTCCATTTCCGTTTGTTTGCCCTCCACGCGTTTCTCATAAAATCGCCGTAATTGACGACTACATAAGAATGCAGAAGTCATCCAGAACGCAAGCAGGATACGGATGATATACGCCATGGTATGCTGAAAATAAGGCAGGAGAAAGGTCGGCAGGATCGAAACCGTTTTCCCACAGTCCGGACATCGTAATCAGCAGATAGGAATCCGGAATCCTAGTTCCTCTTCCAGCGCGTTATGTTCATAAAAACCGTGTCGCTGAAGTCGATTCCTCGCCCGGCAAATCGGACAACAGTCTATTTCCGGAAAATCGTTCTTCTTTCCAAGTGCCGCATAACGCAATAAATCGATTTGAAATTCATGGTTGCAAATCAACTGAAATCCCTCCGCTGTAATTTGCTAAAAGTTTAGCAAATTACAGCGGTATCAAAATACCGGGAATCCGTTCCAATGTGAAAATAAGCACCTGCTTCCTGTGGAAACAATGTGCTTATTCACAGCGGTCTTTCGTATCAATCGAGAGGCGAATCACGTTGCTCTGATCTTTCGTCTCGTCATGAATTTTCTTCAATTTGCTGAAGATTTCGTCCGTTTGCTCGATTTTCTTGAACGGTTTGGTCTTCCTTACTTTCTTCAGCGTATAGCCAAGCTCGTTGACCTTGGTATTGATCGTTTGAAGGGTGGGCAATTCCTCGTCTGTGTAGCCTTTTTCCTGAATCAACTGCTTTCGGATTTGCTTTACCGTTAGCCGCGTATACAGTTTTTCGGTTTTAAAGCTCGGGTCGGTCTGGCTTTGGCTGTCTACGATGGACTGAATGTCCTTCAACAAGCCCAGCAACTTCTTCTCAACTCGAAGTCGTCCCCGCTCGCTGAATTGGTCAGCTATCGCAACGCCAGTTTCTACCTCTTGTATTCCTTTGGCGATCGTATTTCGACTGACCTGAAAGGTTTGTGCCACAAGCGTTGCTCCGCCTCGGCCCACCTCTTTCGATAGGTTCGGCCAATATCATCCGTTTGGGGGATCCTTTCAAGGATGACAAGCTGTCTTTCAGGAATTCTTTGCATTTATTAAAACATTGCGGTACCATGGCTATCATCCTTCGCTATGTTTTGATTCGTTTTGGAAAACCAATCTAAACATATTAAGAAGGATTTATCAACTTCCCCGGTTCACTGCCCTCCCTCACCGATGTTGACACCATTTTGCTCTGTTATTTTATTGGGTCTGCCTTAATTAGTGAATCCGTAGTTGTTCCAGGCGATGATGCTATTCGCTTGACCGATAACAATTCAACCGCAAGAAATATACTGGTGCATATGTTGGGTAATGGTTCCGTCATTCAACTCGAATAGAAAAAGAAATTTGATGGATATAATCATGTGGCGCAAAATATAACGATATTCTGAAAAATCAGACCAAATACTAATCATACCGCATCTCACAATGACCCGGGAAGAGCGGTCGTTGGGGGCGTCGTTCCCACATCAGGCAGTTGCACTGAATAGGGATAAAATAGAAGAACCCCGGAATTTCAAGGCCAGGGCTTAGCTTATTTTATGGCTCCTGTTGCTCTCAGCTTAATCTTGACATGCGCCTCAAAGCGTACTTGAGGATACAACGCTTGCCAATCTATCCAATCCTGCTCTTTCCCTATATGCATCGCCGTGTACATTAGCCCGAAGCCAAGCGGGTCAATGCTGTTCTTCTGAAACTTCGTCAGCAATTTCATAATCGCTTCTTCCTCTGTCTTCTGGGCTTGGACGACAACCTCATTCCAATTCTCGTCATATAGAGGTTTACTTGACTCATCTACAATTCCTTCCATCTTGACATTTACGATGATTCGAGGCTCTACCTCATTGCTTGTGTCCATGTCAAACTGCCTTTGTAAACGATAATTCGCATAAACGAAAGTTTGCCCTTGGAATTCCGTTTGAATGGTGAAATCTGCGTACTTTCTTAGCAAGGTTTTAAATAAACGGGTATCCTCCCTATTTAGGGTCACCTTTAATTTCTCCTTATCCATCATGGCTACAGTCCTTATGTTATATCTGTCTTTATTGGTTTCGACTACAGGCAGAAATGGGTCCAGTCCCTTCTCTGTTTTTCGTCTGTAGAAATCGTAGATGAATTCATGGATGATATATGAGGATTGAGTTCCTTTCTCAGAGAGGCCAAGAAATAGATCACTGCCAGGAAAATTTTCTGTCATGGGCACCACTCTAAGAACGGATTCTGCCGAAGGCTTCCCAATAGCTAGTAACCCATCAAGCGGAATATCACTTCTTCTCAACAACCAGTCAATGATTTGTGAAGTATTACGATCTGCGAAGGACTCACCTACTACAAAAACCAAAGCATGTCCGAAATTCAGCTCTTTGGCCAGCCTGGATTCAATAAGCTCAATAGCATTCCCTATGGTTTTCCCATTCTCCACAATAATCTGGGTTTGACTGGCCTTCACTTCAAATTCGCGAATCGGGGTAGCCAGCTCCAAGACAACACGATAAGGCTTTCCTTTCTCCTCGGATTGATCAATCCCCATTGATACAACATATTCCCGATTTTCTATATCTCTTGATGCACATCCCGCTAGAAATCCAAGCACTACAACGACGAATAGGCACTTCACTACCTTCATAGCTTCATCCTCATCCGAAATGTTGCAGCCCATACCAACAGGGAAACAAGCAAAATGTGAGCTGCAAAACGAATTTGATACAGGACAATTTTTACCTCTCGGTTCTCTTTCTCGGTAAAGAAGTCGAAATATAAGAAGGTAATCCATGCGCAGCAAACAAGCACACTCCAAAGCAGAATTTGTGAGCTCTTCGCAGTGGTCACCCACTTATTCGGCACACAGTCCTTCAGCATCTCCAGTCCTACATGCATTAAATTCATAGCATAGACAATCAGCAGAAGAAGTGATTGAAGCATATAGAGAATAAGCGTTCTTTCAAAAATGCCTGATCCTAGGTCAATAGAATCGATTGCGGAGAATATTGGATGGATGAAGTTAGATACGCCTTCCGTTCCGAATACGCCGATAGGGATCAGAAATACGGATACTAAAATGTACAAGCTGGTTAGTCCAATTAAGATTACAAACTTCCAATTAATCTGTGTAGAAACAACACGGTTGTAAATACTCCAGCACACGAATCCTGAGAACATACTGCTTGAAGCTGCAATAAGCTCCCATTGCGGAGAAACCAATGCATAATCTTTCATTGCAAGAATGGAGTTCCATTGAATCTCCACCGTAAACCAAGGCTTAATGATGATATACATGGCTAATGGAAACAGAGTTAGAATAAAAATCTCTGTAATGCTTAATACGGTTTTACTGGATCGCGTAGCCCCCCACGCTGTTGCCATAAAGAACAGAAAAATGATGCCTCCCTTAGGATAATTATTGGAGAAAGTTCTCTCAACAAAGTTGGAAATGTCTCCAAGTATCATATAGCTTTCTGACAGGAGCAGCAATGTAAACAAGAAGAGCAAAGGGACTCTGAACCATTTCATAAGTAGTGGTTTTAGAATTTCGGGCAGACCTTGTTTGGGAAATTTACTTAAAGATTTACTGTAAGCCACCAATAAAATCAATCCTGGAATAACCGACAAGAGGATCGAGAGAATAGCTCCGTCAAATCGCTCAGCAATGAGGAAGGAGCCTACAAATAACGAACCAACATACATCATGTTACTTATCAAACTATAAAAGGAGTATCGGTTCATGTTGCGCTCACACTCTCCTCTCTACATCTTCCCAAAATTCTCCTTTTCCTTGTAAAACAGCTTGAAATACGGCTTCCCAAAGCTTCTTAAATCTGCCAAGTAAACGATTAAGCAGAAGAACCCTAGTAGAACTCCAAAGATACCGAAAAGGCTGGCCAATAGAATAAATGGGTATTTGATTATGCGTATGGCAAAGCTCATCGTATTGACTGGTACTACAAAGTTAGCGATTCCGATTGCAGAGGTCACAATAATCATAATGCTACTAACCAGATTAGCTTGCACGGCAGCTTGTCCCAGAATTAAACCTCCAACCGTCGTCGCTGCTGCACTTACATATTTCGGAAGCCGAAGACTGGCTTCAATTAAAGCCTCAATAAGAAACATCATAATTAAAACTTCTACATAGGAAGGATAAGGAACTCCGGCACGACTTCCAGCAATGGACAGGGCGAGCTCGAGCTGAAACAGATCCGGATGATACGATACAACCGAAATATAAAGTGCGGGTAGAAGAATCGTAATAAGAATACCCATGTACCTCAGTAAAGTCAGTGATACCGTTGTCCAGAATTGATCATACATATCGTCCATTGATGCTATAAAGTCATACATTACTGCAGGCGCAAGAAGGGCAAAGCTGTTTCCCTCAACCATGAGAACGACCTTGCCTTGGGTAAGATTCAGTACTACACGATCCGGACGTTCCGTAATCATCATAGTGGGAAATAAGGAGAATTTACGGTGGGTCAGCAATCGCATGAGATGGGAAGACGATTGTATGACCTCCTGATTAATACTCCCCAGACGACTTTTAATGTCCTTCACAACCTCATGGTCAACCCGCCCTTCATCATAAATGAGCCCCAATTCGGTCCTCCCGACTTGTTTTGCTTTATAAACAAGGGTCGAAGAAGGGTAGCGATGACGTATTACATTAAGATTGGTCTTCATATCATCACTAAATGAATGCTGCGTTCCATAAATGACGGTTTCGGATTCAGCGCTTCCAAGCTGTTTATTCACCACATTAACCGCGTTGAACAAGAGGAATTCTTCTCCGATACACAGGCATACCTCGCCCTTTAAGAGTTTGTACAAGACATCCTCCCCATCCCCCAGCGTTGAACAACTAGGAAGTGAGTGCAAATAATCTGCATATTCCGCTTCACTTGAGCATTCTCTTAACGGTGTAATCAGGTCCTCCATGATCTTCTTCTCATCGCAAATACTGTCCAGATACAAGAGCTCAAGCTCAATACCATGAATTTGGATATGCTCCGCTTTTAAGTCTCCAGCCATGGAGAATTGCTTCTGTATATGCTTTTTTACCTCATCTGGTTTCATAAGACCTTCCTTTCTTCAACTTGTTTCAAATACATTATTTACAATGCTCCTGTAAAAAAAACATACGCAGCATTAGATCAGAGCACATGTTACGGTTAAGCAGCTCAACATTAAGACATCTATTCCCATAACGCTGCCTTGCCGGTATCGAGAGGAAAGATCAGACGTATTTAACCAATAACAGGAAATAAAATTTGAAAAGAGACCTTCCTTTTATTAGCATCGGCAGTTACGACACCACGATTCGAAAAGGAGACCACTCATGAAAAAGATTACCCCATTTACGAACTTAGTGCAGACGCTACTTACGGAAGAAGAAGTAAAAGAAGTCGTTTACCGTTTATACGCTGATCCAATTTTTAATAAATGCGCGGTAGGAGAATGGGAAGGCTATCGGGGTCCCGAGCCAAAGATCCGGCTTCTGTTTTCCGGTGCCACCTTCTCTATTTAATGACGCATCCTGAGAAGGGACTAACCGAATGGGTTAACATTATGAAGCGCACACCGCTCTATGCCGTCCTTAGCGGATTTGACTTTGATGATCTCCCTGGTGTTGGCCTTCTATGATTTCTTTAAACGGCTGTGGCCAAACGTAGAACCCAACGTCAAGCCAAAGCGATTGCCAAAACGAAACCCAAGAAAGGCAAGAAAGGAGAGAAAGCCCCGATCTCCAAACCAGGCAAGGTCAAACGCCTCGTGTAATGGATGCTTCGACATGACAATAAGCAATCATCCTTGCCGTCAGATCGTTTGTTCCTTTTCTTTCAAGAGCAGATTCTCTCGGTTTCTGCGCACTTAGGTCTGCTCGGGGATGTCACCGCGCTCACCACAGCCGGTGATGGAATACCTGTCGTTACTTCCGGTTATCCCCAAAGCAAACCTACTTGTGATTGTCGTACCCGCGGTATAGCGAAATGCGACCATTATCCTCTGTACTCCCAGCCCGACTGAGACTCGGGCTGGGACAGCGCCATAGAGCTCAATTACAACGGCTACGACTTATGCATGGTGTCTGCGGCGGATAGTCCTTACGATTTGCCTTTATACCCGAGACTTCATCCTGCTTCCAGACATGATTCCATTAGTTTGGTCATCAGCACGGTCGAATATACGCAACGGTTCACTTTGGGCACGGTTGATAAAATGCTTCTTGATGCCGCCCATGATGCGGAAGCCATCTACAGGCTGCTTCATCACCAGCGCATTGAACCCTTTATTGACCTTAATCCCAAATAACGAAAGCCCATAGATTTAAGCGTTAGGGATTAAGTGCTCAGGGAATTACATCCAGTTATTGAGCGGATATTCGGCGTATTCTTGAATGAGCGTGAAATTCGACTACACTTTCCCACTCCCCACATGAAGAGGCAACGGAATTTCCAAAACTAATTTTGGGATTATCCATCATTCCAATAAAATACTTTTTCGTTCCATCTGTAGCCACGCCCATCGGTTTTGAAACGATTCCGCCAACTTTAAAGTGACCTGGCGACTGCTGTTGCTTCGCATCGCCAATTACACTGAAAGTGCGGATTTTCTGAAAAATGATTACACAGGATTTTAGGGAAATGGAAATTCCATTGTGTTTTTTCTCATGAAAAACGGCAAAACAGGGGGTTGTACCCCCCTGTTAAATCATCTGTTATGGTGTATTGATGATTGTTCGTACTTGCCGCTCACTCAAATCATACTTTTTGCAAAGAGTTTTAGTGTTGCTTCCATCAAACTCCTTTTTGATTTTCTGGTTTCGAATCGGTCTTAAAAAGAAATTGGGAACCGGAATATACAAGGAACTCCCCGCTGCATACCGAGACAATTTAATAAGATTTTCTACACCAATATCCTCAGCCAATTCTCGATAATCATCAGGGATTAATTCCGGTGTCACTTCTTTTAGCCATACCTCCAAATCATCATCCCCTTTTTTGTGCGCTCATTGCAGCATTATTCAAAGCTCTGCGGTAAAGTGATTTCCTGAACGTTTTCCTCAACTGCTGCGAACACACCGCGCATAGAGTAGCCAATAACTTGTCCTTCAATCAATCTACTAACATCCCCGTCTTTAGACTGAATTTCCAAATCCTTTTTAATCAATTCTTTGAATCCGCGCTTTGGTCGAATTAGGTACGCTTTATTCAATGGAACAGCAGGATAATCGTAGGTTCTTTTTCCAACTTGCGATGTCCATCCGCCATACGTGATCAGTTCAGGAATTTCCAATGGACGGTAAGTGGTTTCACCTAGAACCATTCGATTGAGTGCGTCTAGAACATCTTCCTTATTCGCTGGATGCACCAAGAGTACAGTTGCAGGGCGCTTTTCTACCTCGCAATCCTTAATCGCCTTACGGAATGTTTCACGAAGACTCAAGATATAATGGCTCTTCTTTAAGACCTCTTCGTCCTCTGAAATGATGGCTTCTCCGTTCCGATCAACATACCGTGCAGCCGTCTGATTCTTCTCTTCAAATGCAAATTGGAAGAGTGGCGACAGATGTAGATGGTTCAAAAGTGCGTTGTGTGCTTCACCAAAGGAACGATTAAGTAGTTCAAAGTTAAACTTTTCATTAAACTCAACCATTTCCTTTGTATATTCAAATCCAGCAGCATAAGTTTTAATAAAAGCCGTTGGACCTTGTTCAGCTCGCAAGCTACCAAATCGGATTTCTTCTCCTTCCATATGCTCTAAGAATACGACAGAACCACTCAATGCCCACTTGGCTTCAAACTGGCGAGGGAAGTTCTGATCACTAAGAAGTTCATAAATCGCTTTATACAAGATCGGGTTTTTTTCTCTTCCAAGCTCAACATCAAGTACAATTTTATTAGTCAGTTCCTTAAGCCCATCTCCAGTTGTAAGCATTTCTCCAATTGGTTTGTGCAGTCTTGGGACTGACATTTCACCATTGATAATGACCTTGTTTGTCTCATAGGATTTTCCTGAGACGGTATAAGGGATTTTGGAATCGACTTTACTCTTACGCCTTTCTTCTAATAAAGAACGAGTATCATATACAGTAATCAAAATAATAGCCCCCTTGTTTGATTAATTTATCTTACAAATCTATTATGCATGGGAAATCCCTGTTGAAACCTTCATGTTGACAAAGAAAAAGAGAGGGTGCATTAGACCCTCTCCATTGATTCTTTGTTCTTGATCCCAAATCGTGTTGCCAGTTTATGCAGCAACCTTACTTTTGTTCGATAAACCGTCGCTTCACTCATATGCATAATTATGGAGACCGCAATATAGGACTTCTGCTGGCGATAGAACAATTCTAGCAATTGCTGTTCTTCATTCTCCAGATCGCGAAGCACCTGCTCGACTTTTTCTACGCGATCAAACAAATGGAAATTGAACAAATCAGGTGAACTCGGAAGGTTTCGTTTTAGTTCTGGATATTCTTTCATCCAACGTTCCGCTTCCTTGAACCAGTACTCTCTAGCGCTACCCATTTCACCACCCACCTTTAATTAGGGAAGATGTTTAAGCTGAAATAAACTCATTCGCGTCTGCAACTAAAGAGGAAAATAAACCATGACCATGAACCATCCCGCGAAGAAAGTAAACCTCTTTGATTTCATCTTCTAAAACTCCATTCAGGCGAACCATTTCATTCATGAAACTTGAAAAAAAGGTGGCGTGTTCTTCTTTTGCCATACTGCGAATAGTATGCAAATATCCCTCTATTATTTGCTGAGTCTGTAGGATGAATTCATCATCCACTGGACGCCGATCATATTTGAATAACCCTGTATGACGGTTTGTTGTTAAAAATTGTTGTGGTTCAGAAAGTTCAGCCAACAATTGGATAAGACTCGGCTTCATATGATTGAAGATAATGTAGGCAAATGTCATGCCACGCTGAAAGTAAACCTCCCTGATTTCAGCATTTCGAGTGGTATATGCATCTTCCAATTTGAACCGAAGTACGCAGCCGTCTACTCCATTGCAAACCAAGTCTGTGATGTTTTCAATTGCATTCTCTAGTAATTGGAACCGTTCGTCCTCAATCCTTGGATCGTGTTGCGACAACCAGTCCGAAACATAGGATTTCAAGATATTCATATCTTTACCAACTCCTCTTAGTCAATATAAAAACGCACATCTGTCTCTAACCTCGGTACTGTTAATAGACAGGGGCACGAACCTAGAATTCGACATTATTCTTAACTTTGGCGGTCAAGAATCAACAAATTTCGCAAATGCGGTAAAAAGAAAGGGCATATGCCCTTTGAACACTTCATCTCTCAGCTACAGACTTAACCCGTTCTTAGACCGTGTTATAACGTGTTATAACGCCCCTCCAGGAATGAATCACAGGAATGATAGCTCTATGAAAACAAGACGCTTAAAAAGGCTGTTTCTGACGCTAAAATAGTTTCAACTGCTTCATTCAATGTTTTGGGGATATGAAGCCTAGTTTTTCTCAAATCATAAGCTCATTTTCCGACTACGCTATGTTATCGAGCCGCGCATGTAACGGTAATTCGTTTTTTCTTTCTGTCTATACGGGTAAAGGTCGAAGGATGGCTTTCTATAGTGATGTCACCGTTTTTATAGATTCGAATTTGTAAGAGACACTCACTACCGAATTTTTCTAACAGCGTGAATTGCTCACATTTCCTTCCTTCACGAGTCGTAGAACGATATATTCCCTCAAACGTATCCTCAGGTAGACAATTATCCTCTTCAAAAGTTACGACCTCGATCTCCCAAGCCGTCCAAGGACGATGATCAAATAGCATATGGTATAACTCCTTCCCGGTTCTTCTGGTTGGTATAAGCATAGATTTGTGTAATGATGTTTCCATCGTTCCAGACATAATGAACTTCTCCATCTTCAAGCTGCATAAGTACAAGTCCGGGGAGGAGCGTTACCACATTGCCCGCAGCCTTTTCATTTTCATAAATTCGACGCAAGGCGGAAGGAGATAGAAGAATATCTCCGACATGTGAATACACAAATTCCTTAACGAGAGTTCTATTCATCGTTTAATCTCCCTTAGAGCAGCATCATGCTGCTGGCTTTGGTAATTGCTTCGAGGGTAATGGGTTCGCTCGGCTCAATCAGCCGCGAAACATTATCAAGCGTCCGGCTGAACAAACGGAAGCAGCCGTTTTTTGTATTGGTAGCCCTGCGAATTAACTCTTCAAGAGCATCCGGCTTAACGTCGTAACCTTCCATATATTCCTCTACTTCTTTGCGTGATAGCCCTTTCAGTGACCAATAAAACTCAACCCGATTTGCAAACATCGGCAGATGCTTCTTAATCAGCATTTCGAGCACCGGCTCACCCGACACCAGAATTCCTGCGTTACGGCTGTCATATAATGCGCGAATGACTTCCAGTTTCTTGCGAGTATGACTTAGCATGAGCTTGTCCGCTTCATCAATAATGAGCAGATAGCCGGGATGCACTGTGAAAAATGCTTCGATTTTTAGCGTCCGCTCATAAGGAGTTCCCCAGCCTTCGACCAATCCAAGCACCCTTTCGATAGCTCCGATAAAGTCTTTCAGGCCCATCGTCTCTCTACATTCAACATAGGCTACATTCTCCAACTCGGCATATTTCTTGAGGGTATGGCTCTTTCCGAAACCCGAACGACCTACGATAACACCTAGTCCTTTTTCACTTTGGCACAATTGGCATATACCGATAACACTGGTAACATCGTGTGTTTCGATTAAAAAACTATTCGGCTTGGTAACGCCTGCGATCTGCATACGTTTGTTCCTCCTTTATTGAATGTTTCGCTGTTCTTCAAACCACTTCTCGCCCAACTTTTGAAAATAACTATCAGGTTCCTGTTCAACTCGGTTCAAAGATGCTTCGCCCTTTTTCCTGAAATAATCTCCTGCGGCCGCTTCTTGTTTCTTCCGTGAAGCAGCTTTCTCCTTACGGTACTTCTCATCCTTTGGCATACTGACCACAGGTGGATTGCCATCCTTTAGTTCCGGCCCTACGATTACTTTTTCGTTTTCTAAGTTTAATGGTTCCTCATACAATTCTTGAAGATCAGCCAATTGTTCTCTGACATCTCGGAATTGTCCGTTTTGAATCCGCGCGTGTTTAGCAATTTTGGCAAGCGTTTTCTCATTAACCCGACCGTAAGGAAGCAGTTCCTGACACTCTGCCTCGCATATCTTTTCATTTGTCTCAATGTCATACACATGCATGAGTGCGATGTCGTCTGGATTGTAGAGAATCTTTACTTTTTCGCCTACATATGAACTAAGATCAGGGTGCCAGTATTGCTGGTTAAAGCGGGAAATTCCTGCTGTAGCTACACTAGCAATCTCTGGTTTCATCGTAGAGAAGTTGAAAAACTCTATAGGCGGCGCAGGCAACTCATAACGCTCTGCGTTCTGATAGACTTCCAATGGCGTTTTCCATTGCTCTCCTTGCTCCTTTAGGCCGCCATGCGGGCGAACGTGGTACACTTCCCTTAACCACTTTTCGAACGATGTGCTGAAATCTTCCAACGTGAGGAGATTGCCTGTTTGAAGCATTTTTTTGACATCTTTTTTGATTTTGCTCGTTGTTTTGGAGCCTGTCAGTGTACCCACATAGGAAGTTAGCCAACGTGTGAAGCTGTTACAGACCGTTCGGAAAAACCGCTCGATTTGTGCTTTTGTCCACGGTTGATACGGTAAGCTGCGCCAGTCGTCTTGTACTCCTACGCTCCGGTAAAAGCCCTCTGTATCGCCGTCAAACGAAACGCGAACGCTTCGATGTCGGCCTGTTAGAGATTCGGCAGTGTATTCCTTTCCGTTGTCAATTTGCAAATACTTCGGAACGCCTGCAAATGGAACGTCTGGGTCTGTTTTCGGGTATATCGTGCGCCGGATACTTTCCTTCATGATTTGCTGGTCAGGCATATCGCAGATCACCCAGCCAGACAGGGCACGGGAGCGAACGTCCAACCAACCGACCAAGCAAGGCTTTATGGCGTTAACTCGTCCATTAGAGCGAGTCACCTGTACCCAGCAATCGAAGGTATGCGCATCGCCAACATGAATTTCATTAACTAGCAAAGCCCCGGTATCTCGGCGACCTTTGAACATTTTATTTCGTTTCCATTCCCGCACTCCGTTCGCTGCGAGATAATGTTCACTGCTGTACTTTTTCATTAGCAAATTCACAAACCGCCAAACCGTATCATATGAAGGAATGATCCAGGATTGTTTTTGCGCTTCTTGCTGGAGCAGATCGTAAATCATCTGCACCGTAGCCTGATTTTGCGCGAGAGGCTTGCCGAACCATTTGCTTGTTATAAAGGCTTTCATTTGTTCGGATAGAGAAGGGAATTTGTTCTTCTTCCTCGGTTCAGGGCAAAGGGCAAGCACGGTGTAATAGTTATAGCTCTGTCCATCGGATTGTTCGCGTTTTTTTGCCCAAAGCAGTGCCTCGTTGTACTTCCGAACCTTAATGTAGAAATTCTCGACACTCATATTCCATGTGGTTGCGAATTCACAGGCAATGCCTTTCTTTTGGCTGTACGCCGCTTCTTCTACCCGTTTTAAGTAATTCAAGATGTGGTTGCGCAATTTGATTGCCTCATCGTAGCGGCTGCGGTTGTTCTCGATGTATGATGCATAGTCGCCATCTACATACCATGGAAGAGATTCACATTCCGAAACTTCTACATTTCGTTCGACCTTAAGGGAATCACGATCGGCATTGTATGCCCGCTGTGCTTTGACGGATAAACTAGTCAATGCGACCATTACCCGTTCTTTGCCTCCATTCGGTGCTGGTTCTTTTTTTATGTCGTATGTATCTGGATTCCTATACATTCGCTTTTTAATAGAGTCGTAATCTATTCCTTCATATTTAGCCGCATCGTGAAGCGAAAGATATATTCTGGTCATCCTGCATATCACCCTCTTTACGTAAAGTCCTGATTTGTGGTTAAATAGAGGGAAAGTACTTTTGGTCGGTACTTGATAGCGGAGTGCTTACGTTTGCGCGTAAAGGCACTCCTTTCTTTTGTCACAGGTCTCTAAATAACCGCAAATTATAGATATTTCAATGCTTGGGTTTGTATCGTATTGCAAATCGTTGTATAGCACTTTTGCTCACAATATTTCCTAATTGATTTGAGATTTGAGCGTACGTCAAGCCATCATTCAGAAGTTCAATTACTGTCTTGGTCAGACCAAGAGCCTCTATTTTCGTATGAACCCTCCTGCCTGAAGGAATAGTGTTGTAATAATTCACCCTTGCTAGTTGAGCCACTTTCTGTTGCTTAATTTGTAGGGGCAGACCTCTAATGGCCGCGCTCAGTTCTCTAATGGCTTCGTTTGATTCACGAATCAATTCAATCAGCATGTCATCCACATTAATACATCCCTTCGTTTAACATTTTTCATAATATTTAGTTTTCAATGAACAATCGAGCAACAATTTATGAAGCTGAAAAAATGGCTCTTACAAGTACCGTGACATCAACCTCTAGAGTTTCAGCGATTTTTTTGGTAAGAACGGGAGAAGGAGTACTTTTTCCGTTCATAACAAATGAGATGTAAGCTCCTGAAACGCCTGTTTGTTGTGCCAACCAACATTGGTTTTTGCCCAACTGATACAGTCGTTCATAAATAATTAGCCCTAACTCGCTTTTTTTTGACAGCTTGCTTAAGCGTGGATTGGCTATCAGCACGTAAATCACTCCTAACTTCTTAATATCCTGCTTAACTTTGATGTATAATAAATTATTGAAACTTAATATAAGTTAATATTAATCTAACTTCCCAAGTTAGTCAAGCGAATTTATTGGGAAGTTAGAATTATTCCTGGAGGTTGTGTTGGTGTACACTATTGGTGATAGGATTAAGCAACTTAGAAAGCTTTACAATTGCACTCAAAAAGAGTTTGGAGAGTTCATTGGGGTCACTGATGCACATATTTCTAAAATTGAATCTGGAAAGGACTTACCATCAGCCGCTCTAATAAAAGAAATCGCCATAACATTTAATGTTAGAGAAGAGTGGATCTCTACGGGTGAAGGTGAATTTGCGATTTTAGAAAAGTCAGCACTTGGACGAAATATATTGACGTTATTACACAAGCGTAATATTAATTTACGAGATGTTGCAGAGGCCACTTCTGTTAGTCATTTTGATTTATTTCGCATGACTAATAGCAGTTCGATCGCACAGATTAGCATCGTCAGTCTTATCTCATTGAGTAAATTTTTCAACGTTTCGATTGATTGGCTACTAACGGGTCAAAACTATTCTATAGAATATGAACAAAGTAATGAGGAGTCAGTCTTGTCGTCAGATGAGAAAGATATTGTAACGGCATACCGTTCAGTTTCTGAATACAAGAAGTATCTAATAAGTCAGATCATTGAAACGATTAGTAGGGACGAAAAATAATTATTTCGATTTCTTTTGAAGTGCTCCCAATAAAGAGTCTATAAAAGACTGGAAATTAGATGTCCCTTTGCTTTTTACTTATATAAGCTCGAAAACCCTTGATAAACGGGCAAAGGGACACGTTTTTGCGAAATATCCATTTTTGTCCCTTTGCTACTGTTAGTGAATGCTGAAAAGTCGAGCGATTAATACACGGATCGAGCTATTATTAATTGCTGAAAATTGCATGGTATCAGGTGTTGTAACATGTTTTAACACATCTCTAACAACTCCTAACAAAGCGGTTTTTCGTGCGTACCAGATATCTTATTTACCAACGTCTCGACAAACATAAAAAACGCTAAACACCTTGATATACAAGAGTTTTCGCGTTTTTCATCTTACTTATCTATATGTTTTATTATTGCAACCTCGCATACACTTGTCCCATTCATTCTGTTGGTGATCAAAAAAATACGATTTGTTTGGCGAATTCGTGTTTATTACTGAAATCCCTTGTAGGACGCAGTTTTTTTACATTTTTCATACTCGTTCCATCCCGCTCACTCCAAATCATTCCTATCGATTCCCTCCACTTCCCACATTATCTTTTATTAAAACATCGTATGTTCCGGTGTAGAGATTATTACAAAGCAACAACTGCTTCGCACCAATACGCCTGCACAATGAATAAACTCTCTGCGAAAGCGCTGAATGGTGAAGGATCGATGAATTGGATCGCAACATTGCAGCTTGAAGCGTTCAAACAAATTGTAGGCGATTAGCTTGAGTAGAAGATCAATCTCGTTGGCTGCAAAAGATTGTGTAGGAATACGGTGCATGGAGAATGCGTACTTGCCTTCTTTGATATAGTTCTCCATGCAACAACGCTGATTGTAGAAGCGCCATACATCAATGGCTTTAAATGCTTCGGTCGTGACTCTGGCTTCATACTGCCAAAACAAGTCCAACTCGAGCTGAGATTGATCATCATGGAAACGCTGCATCTTGCGGATAACAGCAACATGGCGTGTCTTTTCCCAACTGGTTGCTTTGTAGCACAACACGATGCCCTCGATGATCCAATCCTCATCGACGAAGCACGTCCAATGTTCGCATGCGCTCACTTGATCAGCCAGACGATTCGTCCATTTCATTTTGCCGACATAGCCAATGGATTGCGATTCCTAGAACGCATAAAAATCTTCGCCGCCAAAGCCTTTGTACTGCTTGGCAAATGGCAGAACATCTGTCGAACTGCTCGTGTTGCCAGATCGCAGCATGGCATTCAGAAACAGCCGCGATTACCCTTCAAATACGAGTATCGGATTATAGCTTTTACGACCTCGTTTATGACTGTTTACACCAACAGCCGCGCCTTGCTGGTTCCCATAAACGGTTTCGACAGACGAGTTCAAATCGAGAATGATCTTTTCAGGCAGTGCGGGTGCATTGATGTCGAGATTCAATTCGCGTAGTTGGGGAATGAATTGCTCCTGTGACTTGCCGAAGCGAAGCAACTCTATGTTCAAAAACTTGTGATGGGGTAGACGACCACCAAGCGCATGACGGACGAGTGCATCTTGCCTCTGCGATTTAAAATGATAGAGTCGTTCGCATCCGAGCAACCAACCGATGACGAGATAGTGAAGAATGCGGTGGGTAGGAAATAAAGCATTCGCTGACCGAGGGTCTGAAAGGCCTGACTTAAGCCGATGGTTTCGAGAAAAGCAAGGATCACCTTGCTGCCTGCAAAATTTGTAGTATTTCTCATAGAAAATTCCGTTTTCAAACTAGTAATTTTTGTGGTAGACTCAATAGCGTTGCATTAATGTTCTCTGAATTTCATAACTTTCTGTCTTATCAAAACTTACGTATAAAAAAATCCTTTACAATAGATATGGAAGGTAGCCCTGTCCATAATCCACTGAAAGGATCTCGCATGGACAATCGTTTTGGTAAATGGTTAGCACCAATATGTACGAGAACGTTCACAGATGGGGTTACAGAAACCCAGCAAGATAATAACGACTGCAGCCTACTTGAAACTATTCCTGCATGCGCAACTGCAAGGCAGAGAAGGTCTTAGGCACATTGCCGATGATGTACTCTGCAAGGCATTTCAACGTGAACTTGGGCTGAAGTCCATTTCCGCAGCTCAACTAAGTCGTAAGCATAATCAGGTGGATCCGGATTTGCTTCAACAGCTGTTTGAGCGTCTTGTCAAAAGGATTCTCACGACCTGTCACGCACCAGCAGCACGAAACAAAATTAAAATAATCGACTCGACCACCGTCGCCCTTTGCTTGCAAAAGTACAAATGGGCAACTTTTCGCAAGACTAAAGCCGGCATCAAACTCCATATGCGACTGGCATTTGTCGGCGATCAAGATGTTTTTCCAGAGAAGGCAACCATTACGAATGCAAAGAAAAACGACCGTACACAGCTTGATGAGATTACGGATGAACCAGGCTTCACGTATGTGTTTGACCGAGGCTACATGGACTATTCCGCATTCGACCGCTATTGCGAGAATAACATCTCTTTCGTCACAAGGCTGAAGAATAATGCGTGCATTGAACCTATTATGCTTCTGGAAGTTCCACAAGAAAGTCGTGTCAGTGAGGACGTCATTGTGCGAGTCGGCTCACCACAAAAGAAAATGAAGCATTTGCTTCGGATGGTTCAAACTCAGGACTCGCAGGGCAATCTGTTATTTTTAGTTACCAATCGGTTTGACCTGACCTGTGACGAGATCAGCGACATGTACCGCAGTCGTTGAGCAATTGAAACGTTCTTTAAGTGGATGAAGCAACATCTTAGGATCAAGCATTTCCATGGTCACAGCGACCGTGCGGTTCATAATCAGGTCTGGATCGCCCTTAACGCATTTTGTTTGCTACTGCTCGTCAAGTTGGGACGAAAGTAGACCACAGTCTACTACAGTTGACCCGATGGCTGACCAAATTATTGTGGCAGCCCTACGCTCAGTGGTTGAGCTGAATGAAACAAAAACCGAGTCGTTCATCTAAGGGAAGGCGACGAAGAATGACGACAATTGTTACGACAAATGACTCCGCTGACCTTATTTAATCATACATTTTTGTATAAATCATCCAAATGAGACAGGCTACCTTTAGGAAGCTATCGCCTTTTTGAATTTTTGATCTGCATGGGTATTTCTGAATTTTCAGACATAGAGTTATTGCAAGGTTTATGCAACGCTAGTGTGGTAGACTTTACTTTAAAGGTGCTCCTCTCTTTGGGTGATGTTTTTCTCGTCAAACACCATTCTACCAAAGATCTGGGCACTTTTTCATGTTTTTATGAGTCGTCACTTTCGTAATTCGTAAGCGTCAAACCCTCCCCACCTTCGAATCGAACAATGGTTATGAGATAATCCTCCTCAGAAGCCAATTAGAGGAGGTTTTTTTATGGGAAGAGAAGACATTCGAGCGAAATGGGAAGCCCGCATTCAGGCATTCCGTGCAAGCGGCCAAAAGGCAACGCATTGGTGTGAAGCCAATCAGATTAATCGTCGACAACTTTACGCATGGATCAAGAGGTTGGACCCGGCGTCATCTTCTGCACGAGTTAAACCGGCGAAATTCATCCCTGTGCAAGTGACGCCGGATGCGAAGTTAGAGTCTCCCAGCAGTCTTCGCATTCGGGTGGGCTCCGCCGTCATCGAGGTGGAATTGGGATTCGAGCCTGCCCTGCTCCGCGAGGTTGTTCATGCATTGGAGGCAATTCCGTCATGTTGAACGAGCTCTCCACCCAGCAAGTCTACTTAGCTTGCGGCAGCACGGATTTGCGAAAATCAATAGACGGCCTTGCCGCGCTCGTGCAAGAGGGGCTCGGGCTAAACCCATTCTCCCCGGCTCTGTTCGTTTTCTGTAATCGGGAGCAACAAGCTTAAAATCTTGTACTGGGAGCATAACGGCTTCTGGCTATACTATCGCAGGCTCGAGCGCGGCACGTTTCAGTGGCCTCAAGCCGGTGGAGCGCCACTGGCCATTACGAACCGCGAACTCCGCTGGCTGCTGGACGGGCTATCGCTCAGTCAGCGGCATGCACACCGGAAAGTGAGGGCTGAAGTAGCCATTTAACAAATCATACCTTACGCAAATCGTCAAACCTCCCAGCAGGCATCGCATTCGTGGTGTCGAAATCCTATGCTATGGAAAATCGAACGGAAACCCCTAACCCCGAAGCACTCCAACAGCAAATTTCGAAGCAGGAGCAGCAAATTGCAGAACTGTCTGCTTAGCTCAAGTGGTACGAAGAGCAGTTCCGCCTGGCTCAGCAGAAGCGTTTCGGTGCCTCCACCGAGAAGACACACCCGGATCAAATGGACATGGACCTGTTTAACGAGGCCGAAGTGCTTGCTGCATCGGCTCCACAGGAGCCGGATGTCGAGACCGTCACGTACAGTCGGAAGAAGGCGTCCGGCACCCGTGAAGCTAAGCTGGATCAGTTCCCCATCGAGACGATTCACTACGAACTTCCGGAGTCCGAGCAAGTCTGTTCGTGCTGCGGTGGTTCGTTACATGAGATGAGCACGGAAACGCGGAATGAGATTGCCGTTATTCCGGCGGAGGTGAAAGTCGTCCGTCATGTGCGGCAGGTCTATGCGTGCCGCAACTGTGAGCGGGAAGAGGTTCGTACGCCGATCGTTACGGCACCCATGCCAAAGCCGATTCAGCCGGGAAGTCTGGCGTCCCCGTCCATTGTGGCGCATGTCATGAGCCAGAAGTATGTGGACAGCCAGCCGCTCTATCGTCAAGAGCAGCAGTTTGCAAGGCTCGGACTTACGCTATCGCGCCAAACGCTGGCGAACTGGATGATCTACGGATCGGAGCAGTGGCTGTCGCTTCTCACGGACCGCATGCGTGAGCACTTGCTGGGCAAAGACGTTCTGCATGCCGACGAGACAACCTTGCAAGTTCTGCATGAACCCGGCAAGTCCGCGTCATCAAGCTCGTACTTGTGGCTCTATCGAACGGGCCGCACCGATGCGCCGATCATCCTCTACGATTACCGGCCAACGCGCGGCGGCGAACATCCGAGAAACTTCCTTCAAGGATTCAGCGGCTACTTGCATGTGGATGGCTACGTCGGCTACCACAAGGTGGGGAACGTGACGCTGGTCGGATGCTGGGCTCACGCTCGCCGCAAGTTCGACGAAGCCATAAAAGCATTGCCGCCTACGCAGGACAAGACGGCAACCGCCGCCCAGCAAGGACTTGCCTTCTGCAACCAGCTATTCGCAATCGAACGCGACCTGGCCAAGGCGACGACTGAAGAACGTCATACCATCCGCCAGGATCGAAGTCTCCCGGTTGTGGATGCTTATTTGGCATGGCTGAAGCAGCAACGCTCGCGGACACTGCAGAAGAGCAAGCTCGGAGAGGCAATCACTTACAGCCTTAATCAGTGGGAGAAGCTCACAGCGTTCTTGAAGGACGGTCGGCTCGAGATCGACAACAACCGGAGCGAACGTGCGATTAAACCGTTCGTCATCGGACGAAAGAACTGGTTATTCGCCAATACACCTCGCGGCGCTAAGGCCAGCGCAATCATCTACAGCGTCATCGAAACGGCAAAGGAGAATAACTTGAATCCGTTCAAGTATCTTCAATATCTCTTCGAACAACTGCCTCAGCTTGCGAATCCTAAAGACGCGGATGCGCTAGACAAGCTGCTCCCTTGGTCGGCATCGTTACCGCTAACTTGTCGAGTATTTAAAAACTAAACTACAGAGAAGCAGCCCTCATCTTCCAAACAAGGTGGGGGCTGTTTGACGCTTACCGTAATTCAGGTTCAATGTTCTCTGGCCGGATTATCACACATTATGCACCATAATATTCATTATTTAGTATTCCAGATCGATGGTCTCCAACGACCTCTTTACCTCTTCTTCATTCGCAACGTTGTCGGCCGCCAAGCTAGCTCACTTCTTCAGCAGATGCTCGGTTGCTCGATAACAATCGTCGCTTCAGCACGGGGATCTGCAGGGCAATCGACTTTTTTTATTCACTTATCATACGGTTCATCAATGCACCCAGCTTTTCGATCTCGATGGTTACCACGTCACCGTCCTTAAGGTAAACACGCTGTTCCTCAGGCAAGCCAAGCACGACGCCCTCAGGCGTACCTGTAAGAATAATATCGCCCGGGCAAAGCGTCATATGCTGGGAGATGTAGCTGACAACCTCTGCACAGCTGAAGATCATATCCGAAGTGTTAGATTGCTGACGCACCTCTCCGTTAACGGTAGACTTGATGGCTAGCTTATTCGGGTTGCCTACTTCATCCGCAGTGACAAGCCATGGACCGAGCGGACTGAACTTATCGCAGGTTTTTCCAAGTAGCCATTGAGGCGTGCGAAGCTGAAGGTCGCGAGCGGATAAGTCATTCACACAGCTATATCCGAATACATGTTTAAGCGCAGCGTCCTTCTCAACATACTTCGCCTGCTTTCCAATGACAATGACCAGCTCAGCCTCATAATCCACTTGGGAAGTCACTCGCTCCGGCAGAGAAATCTCCTCGCCATGACCTGCGAGCGTGTTAGAGAACTTGTTGAACAGAATCGGATATTTCGGAATGTCCGCATTGGTCTCTTCCGCATGCTTGCGATAGTTGAGGCCTACGCAAATGATTTTGCTTGGGCGGGTTACGCATGGGCCATAGACAATTTCATTTTCTTTAAACAGAAATCGTTCCTGTCCCTGATCGCTTTTCAACACCTTGTCCACATATTTCTGAATGGTCGCCAACTGCTGGGGCTGCTCGATAACCGTCATAATATCTGCCTTGATGCCTGCCTCCGGATACACCTTTAACGCCTCGCTGATATCAATGACATGTCCGTCTGCAACGACTCCCAATACTTGCTCCTGCTCTTTTCTAATCGTTACGAATTTCATAGCTCAATCCATCCTCTCTCATTTAAATTCAAGTGAATTATGCATTCTTGCCAAACACAACGCCACCATCGATATAAAGAGGTGATCCCATCATAAACTTCGACTCGTCTGATGCCAGGAATAGTGCGGCATTCGCAACATCCTCAGGTGTGCCAAGCTCTCCGCTTAATTGTCTTGTCTTCAGCGTTGCAATGGCCTGTTGAGGATCTTCATAAGAGCTCTTCAAATAGTTCTCTACAAAAGGAGTCAGAATGGTGCCGGGCAACAGCGCATTTACGCGTATATTATAAGAGGCGTAATCCACCTGCATCGACTTGGTCAAAGCGAGCACCGCGCCTTTTGTTGCCGAATAGGATGCTCGCCTTGCAAGTCCAATCTCCGCAATACATGAGGACATGTTAATAATGCTGCCGCTCCTGCGCTCCATCATATGCTGTACGACATATTTGGAGGTCAGATAAACACCTTTGATATTGACATTCATCACCTTGTCCCATTGCTCGGGCTCAAGCTCATGAATAGCGCCTACTCCGCTAATTCCTGCGTTATTAAACAACACATCGATCTTGCCGTATCTTGCAATAATGTCATTGGTCATCAGCCTGACCGATTCCGGATCTGTTACGTCTGCCAGCACGAACCAGGCCTGGCCCCCTGCAGCAACGATATCGCCTGCCGTTTCCTGTCCTTTGTCCATATCCAAATCATTGATAATGACGACTGCTCCCTCTTCAGCAAATCTAAGAGCTGCACTTCGACCAATGCCCGAGCCAGAACCAGTAATTAATGTTACCTTTCCCTGCAGCCTCACCCAAATCCCTCCTTTGTCTGGTATGTCAACTTTGGACTAAAGTGCATCCGACAATTCACGAGCCAGCCTCTGAATTTCTACAGTGGCTTGTTCACGCTTGACAAGCCATTGCGGCGTAGACATCGTGAAGCTTACTGCTGCAACCGCATTACCATCCCGATTGCGTACAGGCGCTGCGATACAGGAAAAGCCCAAGGCAACCTCCTCGTCGTCGCTTGCATAACCATCCTTTCGAATGCGGCTCAGTTTTTCCAGCAACTCTGGTATACTCTGAATCGTATTCGGTGTATAGGCTTTGAAGGTACTGTCCGCAAACATACGACTCACCACTTCATCATCCAGGTATGAGAGCAATATCTTACCCATCGCTGCAGCATAAGCAGGTATCCGCATACCTGGCTCCGAGAGAAGTCTTACCTGAGTCGGAGCTTCCTTCTTGGCAAGATAGATAATTTCTGTGCCTTCAAGCCTGGCTAGCTGAACCGTCTCTCCCATATTGCGAATCGCTTCATTCGATTTATGCATAAACAGCTCAACCAGGCTTATACCCGAGAAGTAAGCATTTCCTAAATAGGCAAAGGCAGAGCCAAGCGTATAGGTGTCGCCTTTTTCACGATTCACCCAGTCGAGCGACTCCATCGTCTGCAGCAAGGAGAACATGGTGCTTTTATTTATCGATGTAACCGTAGTCAAATCGATCAGCCGTAGCTTCGAGGGCTGCTCCGCGATGCACTGCAGCACCAAATGAGCTCTTTCAAGTGCCGGTACCCAATATTTTCGTTCCATCATTTCACACCTAGTTTCTTATTATAAACTTGTTATAAGTTCAGCATATTCAGCACCAGAAGTTTACAATCTGGTATCATGAATACGAGACCCTGTTGTGTGGTTTGAAATTGCGCATAAATGAATCATGTTGGTCCAGGGCTCACTGTTTTCCCACATTACAAAATGCGGATTCATTACCTGCTGCCAGTCCGATTTCGGCGAAACCTTTGAATCCAGCTTGCCAGTGCGTTTTCTTTCACTTAAGGCTGCAGGCAGCTCCACATAGGAGAAGAGAAAATGATCATGATAGCCGATGATATAGGTCTTATTAAACTCCCCCGGGTATTCCTCTTGTAACTGATAATGATAATAGATATAGCTAGCCGCCATCTCCGGCTTGACGCGAGCAATCGATCCAATTCGACTGTCAATTTGTCTGGAACCACGCCAGGATTGGGGATCCGTCGGAACTCCATCATGGAAGATGTCTGTCATCCTGACGGAATAACGCAATCCATTTAAAGACGGCCATGACTCCAGAACATCTGCAAGGCTCCCGTTCCAATCAAAGACGTCTATATCCTGCTCCGACTCGGTGTAGGTGCATATCACTCGGCCAAATTGAAACACGGACAGTTCGTCAATTCCCGTAGCTATTACCTTGGGGCCTTCTTTTTCGAAAAGTGTCGCAAGTTCCTGTTGGCCTGCTTTCATTGAACTTTCTTGTAGATATGAAAGCCACAACGTTCTATTCATGGAGATCTCCTTTGCTCACAAGCTTGTCTATTGGGCAATTTTGTATATTCTTCTTGCATTAAGTCTGCGAACCGCATCTCGCTGAGAAGCTCCCCAGGCTTCTGGAAGCCATCTCTCTAGGCAAGCAATCGTGTCGCTGTAGCTTCCTCCGTTAAGGGCAACCGGCCAATCGCTGCCGAACAATAAACGATCGGCCCCGAACAGCTCGCATAAGGTGGCGACATAGGGAGCATGACGATTGACATCCATTCGATTGCCTTGCGTAAGCATGCCTGACAGCTTAACATTTGCTAAACGGGAGCTGGACAATTGCTCCATATGCGCTTTCCAAGTAGCGAAGCCTTCGTTATTCATTGGAGGCCCGCCTATATGATTGACCACAGCTGTCTGGCCCGGGAATTGGTCCAGGCATTCAAGCAGCACCTCCATCATCTCTGGACTTATGAGCCAATCGATTGTCAGACCTTGGTTCACTACCCTCTCCAGCCGCTTAAGCACAAGCTCCCTCTTCCCGCCTTTATAGCTTTGGAGAAACCTGTTGTCCAGACGAATGCCGGACAGCTTTGATTGATCAGCAAGCCAGTCAATAGAGACTTCTGCATCCTCGGATGCCAAATCCACCCAGCCCACTACCCCCAAGAGCTTCTGATGCCGCTGGGTAAGCGTGAGTAAATATTTCGTTTCCTGCAAGGATGGAGCTGCTTGGACGACAATTACGCCTTCTATGTGATGCTCTATCAGCAAAGGCTCCAAATCTTTCATTTCATAATCTCGGTAGAGCAGTCCCGAAGAAGGCTTTAGCCAGCCATAATCCGCCCGCTTTAGCTTCCATAAATGAACATGACTGTCAATGTAGGTATGCACGTTGTGTTTAATCTCCTCTCCCTTGGCTATCCCGGAAACCATATGTTGGCTGCCCGACTGTATCTGTTGAAGTTCGAAGAGTGCGCCGGCCAATGGCTGAAGTACACTTGGAGACCGGCATCGGAATTTCAGCCAGCCTTTTCATATTCTGGGGATCTCACCTTGTTATCTTCGACCCTTCAAAATGAGCAAGCCAGAGCACACCTTCCCTGTCGCTGGTCATACCATCTGGAACGCATGGGTCTTGCAACAGCGGCGCCAACCATTTGTCCAACAGTTATCGTCCGATTGACTTGCTAAGCAGGATTATAAATATGCACAAGATGAACTAATATATCTACCCCAGTAGAGAAGCTTTCTTTCGGTGTCCCAACTCGGTCCCTCGCCAAATAGGGCAGTGGTCTTCCATACAACCTCAGGCTTCATCGTTGCGCCTCCTATCTATTTTACACATCAGGGAACAAGTGGTCTCCATTAAACATGCTGTAAATACGCTTCAGCTCCTCTTCTGACAAGCCGCGACCATCGCAATAACCCGCATTCGCACGGATAGATCGGAGTGAGGCAGATCCAGTAAGCGTGACGTGAATATCTGGATTTGCCAGACTAAAGCGCATAGCAGGTTCAATCAATCCATTTGGCTCCGACTTGCGAAGAAATGACAGCTGCTCCATCATTGCACTTGCTCTGGCTAACTGATCTTCCTGTTTGAGTAAAAATCGTGCCGGCGAATCTGCCAGTATACCCATGCCAAGCACACTTCCGTTAATGACTCCTATGCCGAGCTCCTCAGCCAAAGGAAGAACCACTTCCTTCAGGGAGTGGTCTAGCAACATGTACCGTACATAGGATTGAATAGCGTCAAACTTCCCCGTCCTCATGTATTTCATTAAAAGAGACATATTCCTGCTGGATACACCGATTAAGCGGATTTTACCTTCCTGCTTAAGCTTCTCCAAAGCCGGCACGGCTTCGTTCATGACCACATCATAGGACTGCGTTTCCACATCGTGCAGCTGCAGCAAATCGATCCAATCCGTCTGCAGACGCTCCAGACTTTCCTCCACTGATTGCAGGATCGTCTGATAATGGTAGACCTGACTGCTGCGCGCCGCTTTCGACGCCAGCACAACCTTTTCTCTTCTGCCGCCTGCAAGTGCTTGCCCAATCCTCCGCTCAGAAACGCCATTTCCATATACTGGAGCCGTATCGATAAAATTAATACCAAGATCAAGAGCTTCATGAACGACTCGCTGCACCTCGCTCTCTTCCGTTGTGTGAAAATCACCGCCGATGGGAGCGCCTCCGAGTCCTAGCTTGGAGACCCTCAACCCTGTTGAACCAAATGTGGTATATTCCATGTTCTAGTGCTCCTGTAATTGTTGATAAGTCAATTGCCAGGAAACTTAATTAGTTCTGTCTCAACAGTGAAGCGTTAATGTTGCCAGCGACTGGTGCACAAATACGTCGGCTGAAAACCATTCTCTATCCATTCAACAGGCTAAAGAAAAGTCTCACCCCCAAGCGGACATGCTCCCTCCGTCGTTTAACGGTCTACCGCCCAAATGCGGAAAGCACCATCGTCTCTTCGGGTCTTCTACGAGCTTGCTGTTAACTGTTCGTTGAGGACAGGCTCATAAGGACCCATAGAGAGATTTCGTGCAGCGGTAACCATTTGTTAGAAGAACGTTCCTTCCTCCGCAAGGATGAGATCCTACCAGCCATCCTTCTTTAGCAAATGAGGTACTTCAGGCGCAGCGCAGCTTGTGTTCGGCCACAACTCTAGCTATCCCAATAAAGCCAGAGCCGTCAGCAGCCAGCTCATGAATCCAGCATCCGCCGAAGGCCAAATACTTGTGGCAATCATTACATGACCAATTGTTCTCCAACGGATCAAATCCGTAGAATGTAACACAATAATTCCAAGCAAATTTTTAAACTTTGAGCAGACCATAAAATATTCATCCTCATCTCTTACAACCGAGGGATCCGAGTATTACGTTAGATGAATGTTCCGTTCTCAGATCGTCCGTGAATCAGATATGGAGCACGATTGCCAATACCGCTGCTCTTCATGGTCGAATACCACGGCGTATGATACGAAGGTTGATTTGCATAACGATTCATAGTCAGCTTCAGCTTCAGCCCGCAGCCTGGAGACAATTGCACTGGCTGCCATTTCGTATCAACCTGACCTTGAGCGGTAAGCTCACCATCTGAAGCATAAGCCTCATATGCGGTGAACTGATGCTCGCCGAAGCTTCCAGCCTGAATAATGACGCTCCGCGACTCAAACTGCGATAGATTAATTAAGGTTAGTGTGACTGAATCATCCGTAAGCGCTTCTACCAGTGCAGCCGTATCCTCCGGCAAGCCCGGACGCTGCTGATCCGCATCATAATAACGTACCCTGGCGTGCTGCAATCCCCCATGTGAAATGTGCATGGGAGCACCCAACGTCATTTGCAGCAGCCCTTCAAAGTACAACGGGCAAAATTCCTGCCACTGATGAATACTGTATGGGTGAGACCAATCCCAGTTAAGCGGATCACCTTCAGGTGATCGCAGCTTCTCCAGCTGCCTCTGCAACAGTTCCACATTCTGACGCAAAATTTGAACAGGATATGCCGAATTATGCCCTCTCATGTACAAATACCAAGGAATTGTATTTGCAATATAATGCTTGGTATCCTTGCCCGTCTTGCGGTTGCTGCCAGACACGACCGGTATATCAATCTCACGGTGAAAATCGCTATAGGCAATCCGATCTACCCGTTCCGCATCTTCCTCAGACATCGAGATGAACCAAAGGTACACAGGGTATGTGGGTCTTGGAATCCGGTAATCGTTCCAGCCCTCGTCGAAATGCTTATGAGGCGTATGCCATTTGCCGTCAATTTCACGCCCAAGCTCCCAGTTTAAGTCCATCTGCTTGCGGGCAAGCTCCAGATGGTTCTTGTCTCCGGTAAGCAAAACCGCATTCATTGCAGCGTTTACAAGAGGCTCGATAATGGTCATATATCCATGCGGCCATCTCCAGCCGTAGTAACCTCCCCACCACTTGCCGTCGTTGTATTCCCCGATCTTCCCGGAAAGACCAATATTGTCAGGCATTATGCCGCCGTTCTGCTCTGCCCGCTCTGCCCATGCCTGGGTGTAATCTAGCACCCAATCCGCATAATGAGAATCTCCGGTGTGCAAGTAAGCATTTGTAACGAGACCTGTTGCATTCAGATTCAGCGGGACATCGCCTTTGGCCTTACGCTCATTCATACGTTTTATAATTTCACTGTAAATCGTATCATCCGACCATGTGCATTTGCCGCTGGCAAAAACGACCCCTGGAATATCTTCAAACGGAGCCAAATAATCATCCAGCACTCCCCGATGCGTACACCAGTCTTCTTCTGTCATCTCAAAGCGCGGACCTTTGCTGCCTGAAATCGGAGATCGAATCAGCTTATGTGCTGCATCATAATTGCCAACCTCTTCGTTGCGACCGGTATACAGATTCGCAAACTTCACTGCACGCTGCCTTGTTCGAAGGGAATCGGGCTCTGAGAGTCCGAGGAAATAGAAAAACAAGCTGCCTTCTCCATGGTGCATCCAGTCATAGTAGGCATCGAACTCATCATGAAGCTGGCCGTATTCCGTGAATTGCCAGGTAATCGATTCAAACAGGTGTCGCGACAGTCGCAGCACCTCTTCATTACCGCCGAGAGCGTACAGCAAAGCAAGGTTCATGAAGGCTTCATAAGGATCATCGGAACCGTCCATACCAGGCCAGTCCTCGCGCCAAATTAATGTCCCGTCTTTATGGGTATAGCGCTTCACATACTCTCTTGCTGATTGATTCAAGGTTGCAAATAGCTGTCTCTGCAGCAACGCCCACTCGGGCGCTGACCATGGCTGCTCTGTTATAATCGCTGTTGCATACCGAACTTGTTTCTCGCTTTGTGTCACAGCTTTTCCTCCCACGCTTATAGTTTATTATTATAAACTAAATTTATTATATAGAACAAGTTTAGCATTAGTTCATTTCCAAGGTCAACCAGAAATAAGTGCACCAGTAGGCAAATAAAAAGCTCCGAAAACTCTGTATGAACAGCATGACAGAATGTTCGAAGCTACGTTCAGTAATTATCGCGGATCGACAACAAGGCGTGGTTCAGCTATTCGCGGCTAAATTTAATTTATACACCATTAGTTAAACCAATAGTCGAGTAGGTGGGCCTTTCCTTCAAGGATTGAGCCCCTTACCCTTCACAGATCTCTACATTAGCAACTGTCCATTCGCCCGCCTTTTATACACGGCTTTAACTCAACATGCATTCCCATAATTCTTTAATGAAAGCTTTCGTTCGATCGTTTTCAACTTCCATCTCAGCTCAAACTTGCCTGGCCTCCTTCAAGAATGCGGGTTACTTCGGTACAGTGTTCCGAAGTCAACTAGGCGTAACACCCGGAGTAAACAGGCGAACCCAGGGCGAGTCGGCATCGGCTGCTTGGTCTACTTGGTGTAGTGGTCGTCATTAAGGTGAACAGGTTCCATTATGAGATCATTAAGTGAACTTAAACCAATCAAAATTGCCAACCCCGCTGCTACCCTTGAATACGAGATAAACCGTATTCGTGCCCATAGCACCTGTAAGCGATATGCTTTGATCGGTATACGTGCTCCAATCTCCTGTACTCGTGGTGATAAGCGTCCCGCACAGCGTGCCCGTAACCGACCCCAGTCTAACTTCAACTTGCTGACCGGCAAACGCGGCGGGAACTCCTAATCTTGCCGTAAAGGTGACGTAGCCTGTCCCAAAATTGACATTATCAAATCGCACCCAATCTCCGTTGTCCGCACCTCCGATAGCTCCGCCGTAATTATTAATTCCGCTCATTGCGTTATAGCTTTCGGCTTGAAGCGTTAACGATGAAGGGGGCGCATATTCATACGCACCGATATCGGGTGCGGCCCCGTTAAACGTTAACCCGACGTTTGTTCCTGCATTAACGACTGCGCTCGATACATTGGCAGGCTCATAATATGGAACTGGTTTACTGCCTGACGCCTTAATACCCGGCGTTCCCGTCAGGTTGTTCGAATTCGTAGTTCCTGTAATCTTGCTCATATCCTGAGTGCCGCTCCAATAACTAATTGTGGAATTATGTCCAGATAAGTGGTTATAGGTTAAAGTAGTTGTACCGATCGTCCCCCCTCCTTCGGCAAGAAGGGTCAATACACTAGCCGTGTCTTTCATAATATTATTTTTGATTTCCGTGCCCGTGATCGTCTTGCCGCTTCCGCTGGATTGCAGCAACACGCCTGTAAACGGCGAGCCGTCTATGACGTTGTTGTATATTTTTAACCCCGAAATATTGCCCTGCCCTGACGAGTAGGCCATGACTCCAGATGCGTAACCGTCCGCGTTGTTCGCATTGGTGACGACATTGTTGCGAATAAGAATATTACTGACATTGGATGCTTCGGAGTGTAACTCGAATCCAATGGTCGCGTTATGAATATAATTAGAATAGAAGTCAGCGTCCGCAATCGAGTTAATCTCGACCCCCCAACCATTGTAACCGTTATCACGAATGATCTGGTTATCGTGTACCGTGACCGACTTGCTTCCCGCTCCCTTCGTGCCATGGACGAGAGAAACCCAGGAGTTCAACGTATTGTTGTAGATTTCAGTGTCATCCGAGACATACCAGAGCTCTATTGTGCAATTGGACCCCCATGTCGGATTTGTTCCGGTTACGGTAATCGTGTTGTTGTAAATCTGCATTCCTTTGGTTTGAATATTTTCTCCTACAGCTTTAATTCCATAGCCCTTATCTGTTGTTATCGTATTGTGATGGATAAGGGCACCTGTCGTATTGGTAAGATAAATAACGGCATTGGACCAGGTTGAATAATCGTTAGAAGCATTCGTAAACGTAGAATTTTTGATTTCGATTCCCGAGAGCAGGCCCGTATCCGAGCTTGCCTGAATACCGTAATCCTCGGTCAGCGATATGGCTATGTTGTTGATGACGACTCCGGAACGATTCACGATTTTAATGCCACCGTTGAGCTGCCGGTTGTTACCATCGATTTTAAAGTTACTCAAAGTCTGATTGCCATTGGTTGCAGTCGTATTGGATAGCTGAATAATACCGTCCGCTAAAGTCCCCTTCACGACCGTATTTCCCGTTCCTTCCCCTTCAAGATTCGTTCCCTGTTTCAAGTAGGTAATCTGTGTTTCGTTGTACGTACCCGCTTTGAGATGGATGGTGTGACCTTGACCACCAGCAACCTGATTGGCGGCATACGCAAGCGTTCCCCAAGGATTCGCCGACGTCCCCGTACCTGTTGAATCGCTGCCTGTCGTGGATACGTAGTAGGTCGTTGCGGCGAAAGCGGTGCCCGGCGTAAACAATGGGATGCCAAGCAGCATCCATGTCAAACAAAGAACAAGCAACATCGGTTTACTTGCAGAACTTGATCTTATCATTACTCATAACCTCCTCATAAAATGATAAAGCCCTAGATCATGAACAGATTCAATTACTTCTATGTGAATTTGCCGAAGCTACCACCTCCTCTGTAGATGATTACAAAACCCGCCTCACCCCCTTTTCTTTATTGCCATACCTCAGGTTTGTGCGTCTTCCTCCATGCAAACGATCTGATGAATGTCAAGTCTAGGCAATAAAAATTTGACTTGAGTGCCCACCTGATGAAACGGAATATTGTCCATCTGCGGAACGGTAGTCACCTTATGTACCCGCTTCTTGGAATAAAGCTCAACTTCCATATTGAACAGGGGAACGATGTCTTCCATGACCTCTCTGCCCCCGCCTTGAAGGATACTGTGATAGTTGACGAAATGGACCATCCGTTTATCGGACTGGCAAGTCATCGTAATTTGAACGGATGAAGATGCCGATGAGCGAATCCACTTGTTAGACAATAGCTTATCAATGCTATTCTCAACGATTTTTCTAAACACGGTATTGCCGTTTTGATAATAGCTGCTCGCCAGTGGAGCTGCCAAGAATAGGGCGTTCCCATATCCAATAATGGAAGGATATTCGCTAAGTTTGTCAGCAGGAGCATGATAGTGGGAAATCCAGTGCTCCGCGCTTCTTTCAAAATACGGATTTACGGTGTAAGCATATACGGTCGATTGTTCTAACGGGAGCACGCAATCAAACTGTCCGTACACGACATAATCCATGGGCTCAATGTTTTCAGCAAGAGTCGGCATCAAGCGAATATAATTAACGGAGTAGGACGAGGGTTGAACGGGAATGATTCCGGCGCACTCCTTCAGGAAATCATTCCATCGTTCAGCCGTTGATCTTGGACGTATGAATAGCAGTTTGCCCCCCTTTTTACAAAAAGCAGATAGACGTTGTATCACCCTATCAGAGAGAGATTTACTTTCGGGTAGTACAAGTAATTCATATGCGCCAAAGTTCCCTTCATCGTCGACAATATCGAATTGATGATGGGCTTCTATAAGCATCTTGGTTATTCCAAGCAAGGCATCCGCAGGCTCGGTCATTCCGAACGTGCAGTAATCTTCATCCGCTAAGACAGCAATCTGGGCAATCGATTTCGCATCGACGCACCATGGCTCCCGAATCTTTACTTCGTGGAATACCTCACCAATTACTTTATACGCTGCGGGCTCAAGCGCTCCCCGGGGATGAAGTTGATCTCCGATTGAGCATTGTCCTCCGCTGGCAAGCATGGTTGCTACTTCATATTTCAATTGAACCGTATTTTTCAATCCACCGAAATCAGCCCACGTTTTGTGGAACCGACCGGTTAAGCCGTTAAACGGGAGTCCTAAAGTGCGAATATATCTGGCATAGAGGGGAAAGAACAAATATCCCCAAGCATGCGGCAACGCTTCGATCTCGTAATTAGACATATAAGGAACATTGGCCTTCGAGCCTGTTTTAACCATATTGTTGTAATCAATAACGATATTTTCGTTATACGATTTCACGATAGGTGTCATCTTCTTGATAAAATTCAGAGGAGTTACCCGTTCCCCGAAGTAAGCCACGTCCTCCGGATTCGTCGCATCTATTCCGATAGCAGCCATTCCTTCGCGGCAGTATTTACAGTAACATCTGCTTCCGGAAGTGAGCACCATATCAAACCAAACTCCGTCGATAGCGTACTGCGAGACAATTTCATGGATTTGAGGAATAATTAGTTGCTCCACATACGGACTATTCATGCATACCGGTCTCCAACCGTACTCTACCGCCCATGGCAAAACGCAATCCGAGCCGTCCTCGTTTTTCTGTCTCCATTCCGGATGCTTATCGAACGCCTCCACATCCCAGCCTACGCAATAATAGACTGACGAACGAATATCGACTTGACGTAGATGCGAGATCATGCTGCCAAGGAGGTCAAAAGTCAAGGACGGATGACGAGTTCCCGCTTCGGTTGGATAATAGGACATGCCATGACAGCACTTGCCGAACACGACGACCGTATTCACTTCGGCAGCTTTCATCGTAGCGGCAAATTGTTCCCCATCATAGTGGCTTGCAAGGTCAGCCAAATAAGGCGGGTTATGATAATCCAAATGAATTTTGCGAAAGCCGTTTGTTAACATGTTCCAACCTCCCTGATGATAAACTCGGAAAAACCAGAGGAACATGCAAACGTATGCCCCTCCTGTCCGCGGGAAAGCTTTAATGTAAAAGCGTGCGTTGTAAGGACTTGAATCTTAACACCGTTCTCTACTTGAATTTGCATGATATCAATTTTACGGTTGCCCAGAGGGAATTGTTTAATTCCAATGTTCTCTTGCGCCGGAGGGCTCCAATACAAGGTATCGTTCCACGCATCAGGTTTGAGGCCAAGAACAACTTCCATGAGTAGGGCGATTGGTCCTAACGTTGTCCAGCTATATTCTGGCTGAGCATGATTTCCAGGAGCAGCCTGCTCGCTGCTGTAATTTTCCCATAGGGCGCCTGTTGCGTTCAGAACCTCGCTCAGGTTTTCCAGATGTGCTAATGCTGCTTTCCTGGCTAATTCCCCGAAGCCCGCGCGCTTTATTCCGCTGATCGCCATGTAATTGGTAGGGGCCCATACGCTTCCTCTCCAATACCCTCCGGACGGCTGGAAATCAGGTGAATCTGCCGCTAGACTCGGAAAGGGGTGTTTACGCCAAAATGAACTTTCATCTCCGGCGTGCTTAATCATCTGTTCAATTTTCTCTTCCGGAGCGACACCTGCGAATAATGGCCAGAATGAAGTAATGAGTTTATGGGGATTATGACCCCCTTCAGCCAAAGAAGGCGCATAAATCTGTTTCTCGGTGTTCCACAGATGAGAATTCAATGCCAGGTTAATTTGCTCATATTCTTGCGCAAATCTCATTGCATCCCGATCTTCACCCAGCAGCCGCGCCATCCTAGCCAAAATATCGGCATCATGGGCCATCTGAGCAGTCAAATCGGGCTGACCTTCGCCGTAGGAAGGAGCATTGTCCAATCCACTGGCCAGACCAGTCGTCCAGAAGGTGCCATCGGGCAGCTTCCGATTCTCGCTAATCCAATGATGGTGACTTTTAAGCGCTGGATAGACACTTCTCACACGATCGAGATCGCCTGTAATCTCGAATAGAGACCATTCCGCAACCGACATAATCGGAGGATTAGGACCGAAGTCAGGCTCGAACAAGACAGGAAGACCGCTAATCACATCATGCTCCCGATGAATGTATCCTCCGTCGAATTGTCTAGAGTAGAGCACATCCAACGAGCTAAAAACAGGGATTGAACCGAACCCGTAAGCAGAACTGATTGCCGTAAAGGAACTATCCCATACAAAAATCAAATGATTGAAGCTAGTCATGGCTGTTCGAATATACTCGTTAGGCATGCCGCTGTCAGGCGAAGGCGAAGCAACAAGTTGAAAAAGAAGTTTCCATGAGTGATTGTAAAGGTTGACAAGGTGAGCCCATTTATTGGGAACGATGGGGACAGGAAGATTAAGGCCCGCCTCTTCCCATGAAGGCCATCTTACCGATTGATACTCACGTTTAGGTGCTAGCTTTCCCAGACTTTCATAAACGGGCATCTGCAAAGTCAACTTGCCCCATGTACTTGTCAAACATAGTGCTAACTCCTGAACGATTTCAGAATAAGGCTCCAATCCAGCGTCCTGACCGTCTGCTCTCACCAGCGGGGAAGGATTATCCGAACTGTCAATAGGAACATAGAATCTGCGATAACCTTGCCGTAAATCTGCATCTGTCGTTCCTTCCCGGGCTTGTTCGCCAGTCTCAGCATTCATAATCTCCAATATCTTCACAGGAATATCTCTAGGGTCATGGAAATCAATAGTGGGTTTATCGTTAGTCAGGAGTTGGCTTGTTCTTACGAGAATGTGCTGCCACACTCTTGTTTCCTGATAGAATTGGTTTGGAAGAAACCGAATAGAATACGCGTCCGCTTGAACCTTATGGTCCAAGAACACCGTCATGCGCAAACCATCTGGACGAAGATTCGACAAGCTCAGAACGACAGACTCCCTATTGCGGGATTGACATTGGTTGTCGACAAAATCACGATGCTCATGTTCGGCAGGATGACCATAAGCTTCAATTGTAACCCTATGATCTCCCTGATTAATCGGAAAGCAAATCACTGCATTGATCTCCCGTTGGAAGGATCTCCACCACAAGCTTTCATGCAACACTTTAGCACCATTAATCCGAACAACTAGTGGGCGCGTGGAGGTAAGTTGTAGAATTAAAGTCCCTTCTTGCTCCGTCGTTACAATCCCAGTATAGTGCCCTTCACCTTCCGAATACGCTAGAAATTGAGGCTCGCTATCTTGCCAATCTCTGATCTTAATGACCGATCTACTCATGATGAACCTCTCCTGATGATAAGTGTTGACCTTCCATGCACGCCTCATCCGTAAATATCGTTACGCTCTGTAGGGGTGTTAAGTAAGATGATGGCGTGTTTGCCTGCATAGGGGCGCTTAAGGTACGAGTCAAGATGTCTTTCTTCTTCACTCCGGATACTAGCAGCATGATGGCCTTGGACTGGAGCAGAATGTCCATACCTGCCGTTATACTTTGCCTCGGCACGCGTTCTTCCCCCCCCCAATAAAGGGCATTGCTGCGAATTGACTCTTCTGTAAGCGTGACGACACGAGTAGGGGAAGTTGAATGGGATGGAGGCTCGTTAAAGCCAAGATGCCCGTTCGGTCCAAGCCCTAGAACGGCGATATCAAATCCTCCTGCTTGCTGAACTTCATCTATATAGCTCCGGATACTTGCCTCAGCGTCCAACGTATCTTCAGGCAGTCTGACGAATTTTTCATTGGAGATGCCCCATGGCTGCAAGACAGCTCTTCGAAGCCAGCCTTCCAATGAACGCGAATCCTCAGGCGTTAAGCCCAAATAACCATCCAATTGAAATATTCGTAGCTTGGAAGGATCGAATTCACCTTTCTCCTTCATCCTTGTAAGCATGTCATACATCCCCATGGGCGTATTTCCCGTTGCCAATACGACTGAGGAATGCGGTTTTGTTCGGACTAATTGAGCGAAAGCGAGTGCTGCCGTATGGCTAAGCTCCTCATAATCTCTTCTCACGACTACGTTCATTTTTCCCCCTCCAATGCCCCTTGTTTCCATTGCTCCATTCCGTAAGCAGCTGCCCCAATCGCCCCGGCATCTTCCCCTAATTCCGATAATTCCACAACCGTTGTAACTGGCGTTAGCTCGGCTACCTTTAATTGAAGCAAAGATAACAGAGGAGGCAAGGCTTGAGCCACTCCGCCCCCGATAATGACTTTCTCCGGGTTGAGCAAGCTGGACAAATTAGCTATGCAAACGGACAACTCCAGAACAAAACGATCAATGATCGGGAAACATACCGGGTTGCCCCTTTCATACTCAGCGAACAGTTCCTCCGCAGTCATGCCATGCTGCGATAACGAAGTTCCCGACGTCTTTTGTTCGAACACTCCGAATTGTCCTAACCGATTCTCTTTGCCGCGCTGGACATCGTCTGCTTCCAACCAGTAACCGACTTCTCCAGCCATATTTTGTTTGCCCGTAATGAATTGACCGCCTGCCACAATAGACGCCCCTACTCCCGTGCCGATAGAGAGAAATACATAATCCTTTATTCCTTTGGCGGAGCCTAGCCACCTTTCACCAATAGCCGCGCAGTTTACATCGTTAGTAATAAAGGATGGAACTTTAAGATAAGGACTTATCTCGGTAATGAATGCCTTTTCATTCCATTGAAGTCCCGGAGATTCCAGAACAACCCCTTTTTTGAAATCGACGATGCCTGGAACGCCGAAACCGACTGAAAGAATAGCCTCTTCATCTATCTCTGCAAGCTTAAGATTTTCTATGATGAGATCAGCAATCTTCACTAAATCGTTCGTTGTCTTCATTTTGTTACGATAGACGATTTGCCCATCCGCTCCTACGATCGTTACGATGATCTTAGTGCCGCCGATATCGACGCCCATGCCATACTTTTGCTGCATATGCACAATGAATTCGACTCCTATCAGCCAGCCCTCTATTGAGGGCTGGCAGCTTCAATGTAAAACTTCTGACTACAATCGATTTGAACCTGCAATCAGATTGGATATAGCTTGAGCAGCTTCCGCCCGAGTCAGATGAGCTTTAGGAATAAAGTGATTTTTTGTATTTCCTTGCATCAGTCCAACTCTCTTCGCTTCGGATACCCCGTCTTTGGCCCACGTGGAAACGGTGAAATTATCCGCAAATACATGTTCGGAATGATTTGCCTCAACAGATTTTCCTGTCATAAACTTGAATGCTCGCACTAACAGTATTGCCGCTTCCTCTCTCGTCACGTGCTCTTCCGGTGCAAACTGAGTATCCGATCTCCCATTGACGAATCCGTAACGATTTGCAGCTTCAATTTCACTTGCTGCCCAATGATCGCCGCTCACATCTTGGAAAGTTGTTCCCTGGCTCGACTCGACTTTTAAGGAGAGCGCTCTAACCAGCATTGCTACAAATTCTGCTCGCGTTACTTGACCGTCTGGGGCAAAATGGTTCTCGCTAGTCCCTTTCGTAATTTGCTTGGCTGCAAGCAATGTTATCGCCTTCAATGCCCAGTGCTCGGCAGGTACATCCATAAACGAACCATTAAATTCCATGACTGCGTAACGGCTGAAATGCATGAGATCTACGGTGATACTGGATCTATCATTGTCCAGTCGGCCACCAACGTACTCCCAAAGATTTGTACCCTCATTAAAGTAATAAACGCCAACTAGTTCGGAATTGCTTACTTTTCCAACCGGGAACTTAACCTTTATTTGCTTGGCAAATATCCCTGCATTCGTTTGGTTACCCAACTCGTCCATAAGAAATAATTCAAAGGAATACAATGGTCCTGACAGCTTTAGTACTTTTCCGTTCATGGACTCTACGTTGTTCGTCTGTTCCAGGTTGAATACGATCGTGAATTTCTCAAAATTTGAAGGCACAACATTCAGTAGCAGGGACGACAGCACTTCCGAGGGAATGGTAATTCCTAGCCCTTGCGCGTTGAGTTGCAATGCTTTGCCTTTAAGTAATGCTCCCACATTCGCAGGAATTACGATTTCCTGGACCTCTTCGTCAAGGTTAATGACTACGGCGTCCTCCGATGCCGCACTCACTAATTGATTTTCCTGGATGACTTGTCTGTTGCCATTACCATTACCATTACCATTACCATTACCATTACCATTACCGTTACCGTTACCGTTACCGTTGCCATTACCGTTGCCGTTGCCGTTGTTAGCATGGACGATAAATTCAATCACTTCGGATTGCCCGATTTCTCCCTGATCGTCTTGAGCGACGGCATGAATCGAATAAGTGCCGGCAGCAATCTGATTCCACGTATAACGATATTGCCCGTCAGTAAAAGAGGCCTCACCAACAAGTGTATTACCGTTATAGAACTCAAGCTTGTTAATACTTCCATTGGAATCGGTTGCCGTAGCAGCAAGCGTGATGTTCGCGGGAGCCGTGAAAGTGGCATTGTTGAGCGGAGACACCATCTGAACGACTGGCAGTTCATTAGCCTCTATATGCTCCCTCACGACAACATCATCCACGAAATAGTCGGCCAACCCATCATTTTGCAACGCAATCGTAGACTTCTCTAAGTGTCCTGTCACATCGACCACGAACGTACCTCTTATCTCAGTCCATTCCGTACTGTTCACGGCTGCCCCCGTCAATTGCATATATTGATCGTTGCCATCAACCGTATAGATCCCTAAGGCATAGACTACCTGATCGTCGTTCGTGAGCTCTGTCAATTTCACCCGAAAAGATATATCATATGTTTTGCCCTTCTGGAGCTCTATGTCCTGCCTAGGTGCAGCCCAGTAATAAAGTCTGTTGCTGGCTTTGGCGAAGAATCCGTTGCCTCCATAGACAGCATCGTTAACCGTCGATATTTCTCCATCATACAAATACCAGTCGGTTGTGCCAGCTTCAAAATCTCCGTTAAGTACCAAATTAGTAGATGGCGTGATGAGGCCTTGCCGTTCAAATTGAATTTCGTACAGATTGCCATTGGTGTTGGCGTTCCCTTTGAACAGCAAATAAATATTGTGCTTCCCGCTGATTCCGGCAAAGGTGACCGAGTTCTCCGCTGCCACTCCCCAATCCCCGGACGAAGCAATCGTCACTTGTCCCAATAACGCACCATCAAGACTATCCAGTCGTACCTCGATAGTTCCTCCCGCATAACCCGGATCTACGCCGATATAGGCGGAGAACGTAATCGACTCCGGAGTCGTGTCGCCAAAGTCCATGCATTGAAAAGCCGCCCAGCTTTGGTCTCCCGTCTCGGTTAAGCCCCATTCATGCTGAACTATCGTGCCTCCCCAGCTCTCCGCTTCTCCGGCCGATCTACGCACATAGGCATCCTTAAGAGCAGACACCGTTACTTCCGTCTCGCTTGCTCGAGTCACGCCAGTCATTGTCACCGTAACCGTAATGATCGCCTTTCCTGCCGAGCTTCCGGTTAGTAAGCCACTCTCTTCGTCAATGGATGCGACCGACGGATCGCTGCTTGAGTATTCAACAGTGGCTTCCGACAAATCTGCGACACTTCCATCTGTTAATATTCCCGCAACGGATGCCTGGGCCGTTTCATTCAAGTTCACGATGCGCTCCACATTCAGGTGAACTTGCTCCAACTCGATCCGGATGATCGTAAAAGAAACATCATGGCTGTAGCCGTTATAGGATACCGTTACAACAGCGTTACCAACAGCAGCTCCGGTAACTTCGCCGGTCGAACTGACGACTAAAGTGGCGGGATCATTGCTGCTGTATGTTACGCCTTGCAAGAGAGGGAGCCTGATTCCGTTCGCCGTCTTCCCGCTTGCTGTAATCTGACTGCTTCCGCTTCCAAGTGTAATCACATCCTTGCTAACGGAAACTTCAAATCCTGTGAATACAGGCTCCTGAGTGGCACTGTATACCTCTGACATTTGGGCAACAGCGTTTTTACTCGCTTGATTGGAGAATAGATTGAGTCCCGTTAGCAGTTCGTTGGATGTCATTTCGATTTGCTGTACGGCATTCTCGGTGTCTATCTTCGTCCATTGTCCCGTTTGCGACTTATAATACGGCATGAAAGTATCGCCCTGTTTCACGATTCGCAAGGAAACCGGAAAAGGCACAGTCGGCCCGATGGCATACCACGTATCACTATCGTAGTTATCTTTGGCCCACTCATTCTTGTATACCATTAGGATTTGTCCGTTTTGTTTTACTCGCAAATTATAATATTTCGCACTGTCAGCATCGCTTTCCCTTATCATAATCCCTGCTTGACCTTCGCTTGCCGCGTTGACAAACGAATTAATCGTTGCCTCCATGACTGTTATTTCATTTTCCGCTGGCGAAGGGACACTTTTATAGACGAAAATTCCTTTATCTTGTGGTCCCCAGAAATCCATTCCGTTACTAATGAGGGTGAAGCTGTCGTTTCCATAGAAGGCTTCTCCCACTGTCGATTCCGCGCCATAGTTCACCTTCGTCCAATCTTGCGGCAACGGTCCTCCGCTATACACGGACAGGGCTACCGAGTTCTCCACCACTGCCCCGTCTAACGATACTCGAGCAATAATATCAACGGATCCTTGCATCGACGCCGTGACAACATCATCTAGCAGATATGCTATATCTTCACGCGACAAAGAGTATTCGACCGTCGCGCCGCTTAAATCTGCATCACTTCCATCGGACATTATACCTGATACCGTTATCGTTGAAGACTGACCCGATTGCAGCAGAGCCTGATTCAGCGATACGATTACCTGGTCTAGAACGCTGTCGACAACCTGCACCGCCAAACTCGCTTCTAGTAGCTCTCCATTGATGTTCGCCGTTGCCATCAGTGTCGTTTCACCGACAGATATCCCTGTCAGTATCCCATTAGACAATATTGCAACACTTTCTGTACCGCTGCTTACATTTGCTAATTCAGTTATGTCGGCCCTGCGTCCAGATTCACGAACGGTAAGCACCTGCACTTTAGAAAGATCTCCCACAGCCATCGTTTTCTTATTAGTCCGAATTTCAATTCCTGCAATGTCATCCCCTACGACGACATACAGATCTTGCGATTTCGTTATTCCATTTCTTACAACGGTAGCCGTGACTTTAGCGATTCCGTCCGCTAATGCATGAACTTCACCTGCGCTGCTCACAGTAGCAACGGATTCATCGCTGCTTACATAGGAGAGGTTGGCTTCTGCTAGGTCCGCTACATAACCCGAGGTCGTTCGCCCCATCACTTCAAGTTGCGCCGTACTGCCTGGTTCAAGATCGATTGTGGCCCTATTAGTCTCGTCCGCATTATTTTTCACGAAAATGCGATTCAAATTTTCTGATTGGTCTGCAAACGGATATTGTCCAGTTAATCCGATCTCTTGAACGAGAATGTCTCGAATGCCGAGCTCGTAGGCAGGCGAGTCGTATCTCAATCGGTAATCATGCGCAGCAGCATCCATGAATAATGGGTCGCCGGTTCTAGACAACACATCGTATCGTCCCCCTTGCACCTGCCTCCACTCGTACAGATTTGAAGCGGAAGGACCTCCATTCCGAAATACAAGATCATAGCGTCCTTGCGATTGATAATAAAGATTTCGATCCACTTCGCGGTACCGGTCATCGCTCCAATTCTCGAAGGAATGAATGGCAGTTGCCGAATCATAGAAGATGTTCCTTTCCACATCAATACTGTGGTTTTCTTCCTCATCCATTGCAAACGTGCTCACATATGAACCGTTAATTTGGGAATCCGCAACGATATTGTTGAGAATCTTATTATCCGTACCTTTAACGGAAAAGGCATTGTCCAATCGTCCCTCCGTTCCCAGCTTCTGAAGACTATGAAGAATATTGTTCTCCACGTTAAAGCCCGACGAAGCATCGTCAAGATATATGCCGGTTCCGAACGAGAACATCACATCGCTATGATGAAGGAGATTGTTGGAAATGCTATTGTCCGTACCGGCTCCCCAGGCTTGTATAGGCCCGGTATCTTGGCTATCAGTATTCGCTCGAGATATATCGTTAAATTCCACTGAATTATGATGGGTCCGCATAAATTGACTAACGTTATCCGCAGTAATCGGAATTCCTTCGGAGCTGGTCGTCCCAATCAGAAAGCTGACTTTTGGCAACCCTATCAAGCTGACGGCATATCTGCTCGTGTCATGGATCAGGTTGTGACTCACTGTATTGAAAGCACTATACTTAATCTGAATGCCCGCTCCATGACCGATGGTCTGTCCCGCCCGGTAAATATGATTATTTGTAACGAGATGGCCGGTACTGATATCCCGATTGGAACGACCATCCGCATCGATTTGTACCCCTGTGTTTCCGATGTCGTGAATGTTATTATTCATGATGCTACTATTTTTGTTAGACATGTTCATAAAGATCGCATGAGAGCCCGTATTCAGAATTTCGCTGTTGCGTATCGTAATATTCTCCGAGTTAGTCATATAAATTGCGCCATCCTGCACCCAGTGGCGGCCATAACGCTGATCGGATAAAGCGATCTTCAACCCGCTTAAGGTAAGATGATGAACAGGCTCAGCCTCTGAGCTTCCCCTGAACTCAAAGAGCTGAAGAAGCTTCGGAGCAACGATAGAAAGCGACTCGATATCTTCCCCATTGCCTCGGGGATAGTAATAAAGCATCCCGGCCGAGGAATCCAGATAAAATTCGCCGGGCTCATTCAAGAACTCCAAGGCATTCTGCAAATAATAGCGTGAGCCTTTGCCCATGTCGAATTCCACGACCTCGTTCAGGGTGATCCATCGCTGGGAGCGGTCGATTTGCGTTGCCCTACGAATGTCGGAATACCAATTCCACTCGCCGTCCGGCCCACCGGCCCACATATAGACTTCCAGCTCGGATGGCTTTTCCAGTGCCGGCAAATCACCCGGCGTATAGCGAAATTGCTTATTTCCGGCCTGAGCATTCATCTCAGCTACTCTTAGATAACCCTGATCGGGATAACGAGCTTTAACGGCTCGGCTATCCCCTTCTATCAATGTGTTAAACTTCCAATCCGTTCCTATCTCTACTTTGTAAATAGGACCTTCGTGAGACTGCCAGCCCGTCAATCGTTGCCCACCGTAAAATGTCGGAGTCTCCCCCGGATAATTCGTATAGGTTATAGAGTGATCTTCGCTTCCCGAATCTCTTTCGTCAAACACGACAGAATAGGATAAATAGTAGTCCCCGCCCCTTATGTATACGATTACATCCTGTGTTTTGTCTAGCTGTCTCACATAAAGCTTCGCCTTATCTATCGTTGCAAACGGGTTCCCTTCCGTACCGTCGCCCGTCTGATCACTTCCCGTAGGTGACACGTACACAAGAACATCTGTTGCCGCATTTGCAATACCTCCTTGATACGGCAGCAAGCCTACGCATAAAGTAAACATTAAATAAACAGCAATTAATTTACCGAATGAATTCATGATCTATTCCTCCCATCATTTTTGGGAAAACTCCCCCATCCGAACGTAAGCACTTCGATGAGGGAGTTGATTACCTAGTGCATCAACTGCTACTGTACTTTTGCCTTCTGAAACTCGTCATATTGCTTTTGCTTTTCCTCCAGGATCTTGTCTGCGCCCGCTTGCTTCATACGCTCTTGATAGTTTGGCAAATACTTGTCCGGATCAACGGTTCCCGTATTTAATGCCGGTCCCATTTCATTGTAAATAGCGTCTACGTTAGCCACTTCCGTTTTCACGTTTTCATTATTAAAATTGAAGCCCGCCATTGGCGACGCTTTAGCTGAATTGTTAAGCTCGATCGTTTTTTCCCACGTGTTGGCAGCCTGACCTTCGACTAAGTAACCGATCGTTTCGTTTCCGAATATCCAGCCAGACATCGCATTGTATCCGCTATCCGGAATAGGTTTAATCGTATTGTCGTCAATCATCGTATAATGTTTATCCTTAATCCCGTACTTCAGAAGATTAAACACTTCCGAATTTGTATTCACAAGTTCAAGAAGCATCAGAGCCCGTTCCGGGTTTTTGGATGTGCGGCTAATGGCGTTGAGCGTTGCTGTAACGCCAGAGAATAAAGGCTCAGACACGGGTGCGAACACGATCTCTTCTCCGCCTGTTTGACTTGCGAGTTCGACCTCTCCTCCAGGTTTGCCTGACCAATCCAGCGTGACGGCATGATTCCCTTTAGCTTTAATTGCTGCCAGATCCTTAAGTGTTGCGGCATCCTGGTTAATATACCCCGCCTCGAAGAATCTTCGTACGGTTTTTCTGATCTCCGCGACTTTGGGGTCGAAGTCTGCATCGAACACTTTACCGGGATCATCAAAACGAACGAAGATGCCCCCGCCGTATGTGTAACCATAGCCTTCGGAATGATACGCTCCGCTAACGTTAATCAACATGGGGATGATACCCGGTTCGTTTTCTTTTACTTGCTTCAGGAACGGCTCCAGATCCTCAAGCGTCTTCACCTTGGTGACATCCAAACCATATTTATCTACGTATTTCTTCTTAATGGCATAGTTCGGCATTTTCGTGAAGCTCTGATAGTTCGGCACTGCGTATTGCTTTCCGTTCACTTTAGCATCGTCCCAAGCCAGATCCGTGAACAGGGCTCTACTCTTTGGCGCATACTGGTCGGCAAGCTCGGTAATATCGAGAAACGCGCCTTTATTCACGTTCTGGATATAGTTAAAATTCCAGCTCGATGTCCATATAATGTCCATATCATCGCCTGCCGCCACCATCGTGTTCATCTTCTGCTCGTATTCACCGAAGTCTATTGGAACGATGTCTATCGTTGCGTTAATTTCTCGCTGGGTAATTTTATTGACTTCCGCCTCTACCTCGTCCATAGCGGTCGGAATACCCGGATGCGGGACATACCATTTCAGCGAGACTGGTGTTAGCTCGGTTTGTGCTGACGCATCCGCACTCGATGAAGCTGTCGATTCTGCAGAGCCCGTGCCTCCGGGGCTGTTTGAAGCTTGATTATTGTTATTGTTGTTGCTACATGCCGCCAGAATAAGTGCAATTACGAAGACTATAGCTCCTGCCTTGGCGAATGATGATTGGTTTTGTTGCTTCCTCATGTAGTGACCTCCCTAATTAATTTCATGACTAGCTTCAAGAATGTATGCTTGCAATATAGACGGAAACGCGTTCCTTAGACATCTCCCCTCCTCTCGTCGCTTCCTTTGCTATACGTGATACCCATTATCCTTTCAGAGAGCCAACCGTGAGACCAGATACGAAATATCGCTGAAAGAACGGAAATACTAGCAGCATCGGACCTGCAGCTAATACGGCAGTAGCCATCCTTACGCTGAACCTCGGCAAGTTGGACATGTTGATACCTAACCGGGACACGAATTCAGTGTTGGTCGCAAGAAATTCCAGAGAGGACAGCATACGAACAAGCAGAAGCTGTAAGGGGACCAGTTTCTGATCCTCAATGAAGAGCAAACCGTTAAACCATTCGTTCCAATAGTTAAAGGAAATGATTAGACCTAGCGTTGCAAGCGCAGGCGTTGATAACGGAAGCACCATAGTGAAAAATACGCGAGTTTCGCGGGCACCATCTATTTTCGCGGATTCTATCATCTCGAAAGGGATTTTCTGCAGAAAGGCCCTCATAATCAGAATGTTGAAGGGGCTAAGCAATGCGGGAATAATGAGTGCAAGCAGATTATCCCTGAGATGCAAATATTGGGTCATCAGAATATAGAAGGGTACGAGACCACCGTTAAATAACATCGTGAAGAAAACATAGAAGGTCGCTTGCTTCACGAATAGGAAGTCTCGCCTTGCCAGCACATAAGCTGTCATCGTTGTTAGGAGCAAGCTCAGCGCCGTTCCGGCAACTGTAATCAATACCGTCACGCCATACGCTCTTAGGAGCACGATCGGAGAATTGAATACGAGTTCGTATGCGTCCAACGAGAATGTTTCGGGAATAAATTGATAACCGTTCGCGATAATCGATTGCTCAGAAGAGAAGGATATCACGATAATGAGTAGCAATGGGATGATCATCAGAGCCGAAACGGCTAGTAACGTTAGATTAATAAGATGCCGAGGCCATACGCTGCGCCGCGATGAATGTACCACTGCAATACCTCCTACCATAGCGAATTTTCTTCGTTTACTTTTCGAATGACCAGATTGGCCACTACCACCAGAATGAGACCGACTAAGGATTGGTAAAGACCGACTGCAGCCGACATAGATACATCTCCGATAGAGCGGAGCGCTCTAAACACATAAGTATCGATTACATCAGTAGATGGATAGAGCAAACCCGAGTTGTTGGGAACGAAATAATGCAGACCGAAATCACCTCTAAACATATTTCCGATGCTAAGAATGAGTAAGATTGTAATAAGCGGAGTCAGCATTGGTATTGTAATATGTCGAATGAGCTGTCGTTTGTTAGCTCCGTCGATCTTGGCAGCTTCGTAATAGGTGCTGTCGATCCCCATAAGTCCAGCATAATAGATCAACGTAGAAAAACCGATGCTTTTCCACAGATGAAAGACAATAAGAATGTAGGGCCAATATTTTGCTTCGAAATACCACATGACTCCCTCCGAGCCTATCGAATGCAGCATGCGATTCAAAAAGCCGTTCTCATGATCAAAGAAGGAGTTGGCAATGTAACCAACCAGGACCCATGACATGAAGAATGGAATAAAAAGCATCGTCTGATGAAACTTTATCCATCTTTTCGTAAGCTCGTTAAGCATAATGGCAAGTGCAATCGCCAGACCAGTCGTAAGAATCAAGAATGCCACGTTATATAACACCGTGTTCCTCGTTATCAAGTAAAACGTATCGCTTCTGAAAAAAAACTCAAAGTTTTTGAATCCTGTCCATTCACTGCCAAGTATGCCAAGGTCGACCCGGTAGTCTTTAAAGGCAATAATCACGCCGAACATTGGTACATATGAAAGGAGCAAGATCAGTAGAAAGCCTGGTAGAAACAATAGCATCAGTTCGCTGTTGTTTTTTAATTTTGTCATTCGTAATCACGCTCCTTGAAACATTGTGCAGCTGGCCAGTGCTCACGGTCTTACTTTACGTCCGTAAGTACGAGAATGAAAGTCCATGATTCGCACATTAGTGCATCCCGATGTCTCGCATACGAATATTCGTACACAAAAATTCCCGGCAGCTCCATAGTAGAGTAGCCGGGAACTGATATCCTTACAAATTACCTGTAATCTCTAAGCAGATTGAGTCTATACTCCTTAGGCGTCATATGGTGTTTTTGTTTGAACAACTTGTGGAATTGACTCTTACTTCCGAACCCTGTTTTCTCCATTATCTCCATTACGGTTAAATCCGTGTTGGCTAGCAGCTCATCCGCATATTTTAGCCGAACGTCGCTGATATATTCCGCCAAAGATATCGCATTGCTTTTTCGAAATACGCGGCTGACATAAGCGGATGACATCTTCAGTAAATCCGCAAGGGTATTCACGCTGAGATTAAAGTCGGTATAACGAAGCTCAACGATTTCCTTGATCGTCTCTGTCAGCACATCATTTCGTACATCTGGCACTGACTCCTCCTGAAGCTCTGTAAGTTCATTAATATAGGTTCGAAACATGTTTTCCATCTCTTCTAGCGTCTCCGTCACCATAAGCTTGCGATTAGTCAAATACATATCTACGGCAGCTCTTTGTCGAGCTGAAGACGACGTTTCTTTCATGGCGTTCTTGATTGATACGACGATATGTAGAACGGTATATACCATATAATCTACATTCATACGGGAAATTTGCAAAAAAATAGACGACAGAAGCCAATGCGCCTCCTCCTTGTTTCCCTTAAACAATGCCTCTATAAATGCCTTTTCAACGTCAAGTGGCAGCGAAATTTCAGCATTCTCTTCGTTAGTTTTGACCGCTTCCACAAAAATCACGGCTTGATTGCCTTTAATCATCTTGTACATCGTGTTATGAAGTGCCGTTTCATAATGTGTCGACAGTTCCCTATAATCGTCGAACGACTTGCTAACCGAGACGGTTAACGATTGTTTATAGAATTCGCTAATTGTGGTTTGAACTTTAGCGATTCGTTGTTCCAGCTCATCTTTATCGTCTTGATCCGAGCGGTTGTTCGTATGAAGCACGGAGACGAAGTGATCGTATTTCATATCCACCGTCTCGCAACGATACATGCCGGACATTATTTCTTGCGCAATATTCGTGACTGCAAAAGAGAACGTTCTTTTGTCCATATGACTAGCTTGCTTCTCATAAGTGGTATAGCTATCGATTTTCATCAGCACAATGCGATAAAACCCAGCCTCACCGATGCTCAATTGATTTTTCTTAATCAGTTGCTGATACTCTAGAGGCTTCATTAGATGACTTTCTAGTACAAGCTTGCGAAGATGATAATTCCTTACGATCTCCTGTTGACCATATACATCTTGCCTGGCGTGAGTTAGCTTTCCAATTACTTCTTTATAAGCATTCGCAACAAATTTGAACTCGTCTTTGTCTGCATCATTTGGGTTAGTGTCATCTCCTCTCCGAATCTGAGCCAGCATGCCTTCGACCGGTCTGTACAACCGTTTGCTCACGAAAATGGCCGCAGTTACAGCGATGAGCAACATAGAAATCGTAATAATAATGGAAACTAGTCTCATAACGAGTATGCCCGAAAGAATGGCCTGATAGCGCTGGACGTGAACGACGCTCCAACGGTTTGCTGTGTTCTCATCGTAATAAATAAGTTCTCGGTTCCCATTATGCTTGCTGGTGAATGAACCTGATCTCACGCCTGATTCACTAATTCGTTTCCTGACTGCTGCATAGGGCTGTGAATCTGCTTCTAACAGCAGTCCCGAAGAGGTAATGACTTGACCAGCGCTGTCTATCAGCGAAATATATCCCATCTCGTTTCTCTCTCCGGATTTGCTAAACTCCTTGATATTATCAAGTAACCATTGTTTCTTGATATTTAGGATGAGCGCTGCCGATACTTTATTATGAATGTCCCTTTCAAAATAAACGAAAGAAAACAAATCTATTTCCTTTGGTTTGCCCCTTCCTGTTGGATCAAGCTCGACGGGGAACAAACGATTGGAAGGAATATTATCAGGGTTGGACAACAGTGTGCTGAAATAATCGACGATTTTCTTCGGCTCCGTTCGCGCTTTCTGGTTTCCAATATGGAAAGCCCCCGTTTCCCCCGAATAAACCACAATTGAATCAAGATACACAGAAGAATCAACAAGCGCATCCAGCTTATAAATACCATTCACATAGAGAATAGGATCCGTACGGTTATTCGCGTATCGAAGCACCTTTATAGCCACATCGTCGTAAATGTTATTTCCGAGATGCCTGACGACTTGCGTTAGGAAGTCGATATTGTAATTGACTTGAGTAATCCCTTTGAGCGTAGCTTCTTTCTGGATGTTAACTGCCGTTTTCTCCGAATTAAAATAAAGCACCGCGGATGAAAGCAATATGAGCAAAACGAGGAGAAAAGACACAGTAAAAAGAAGTCTCCGTAAATATCTTTTTGATCGCCATTCATTTACCATCCTCATCTCTTTGCCCCCTGTTCCAGTAATGTAAATTAAACGTATGTTTACAGCTTCTCATTTACCTTCCATATTCTCAAGTACAACATTCACACTTTTGTATGCATATAACGCAGCTGTCTCGATTCAAATACTTCAATTCCGAAAAAAACATTCAGGTTCCGGAAACGTCCGTGTCAAAGCCCACTGCCTCAGTCTCGGACACGTCGGCGGCCAACGTTTAATGTTGCTCTCGATGTTTAGCGATTTCCACGCTTCATCGTTAAGTTATTTTGAAATAATTATCCCGACATATCAACGCAATGCGAAGTAATACGCTTGATGCTGGGCTGTAGGCACACAGCTTTCCTAGACATTCTGGCATTCTATTTCGAAGCCCCCTCTGTCAGAATAGTTGTCGTACCCCATTAATGAAAGTATAGTGGGGATAACGAGAACGAGGTGAGAGACGATGAACCAAGTTGATGAGAAATTAAAGCAGAGCATTGTCCAGCGCATGTTG
>JAESFX010000189.1_pt1 | contig 52704 bp, 57 predicted proteins | sample 9269501 | NCBI WGS metagenome assembly JAESFX01 (sample SAMN14515570, study PRJNA621655) | algae metagenome | isolation source: Desmonostoc geniculatum HA4340-LM1 and co-occurring heterotrophs from cave... | place: USA: Maniniholo cave, Kauai, Hawaii | collected 2009-07-28
CCCGCCGCAAGCGGGGGGAAGGGGACAGGGCGGCGCGTCTGGCCCAGCTCGGCCTTCGGGACCCGCTACGAACCGGCGCTGGCTGGCTCCTCGACCCCACGCCGCCCACGCGGCTGGCGCAGAGCCGGCGCGCGCCAGGCGCGCAGCCCCGCGACGACGAGGCCGGTCAGCGCGACCCAGTGGCCCGGCCGCAGGAAGGCCAAGTCCTGATAGAGCACGACATCGGCATTGGCCTGGAACACCAACCAGGCGGAAACCCCCGTCGTCAGCGCATACCACGCCGTTTCGCACAGCGCCGTCACGAGCCCGGTCGCCAGCGCCGCGCCGACCAGGACCGGCGCGCTGAAACCGACCTTCCAGCGGGCGAGCGCGCGATAGATCAGCAGCAGGGCGAAAAGCCCGTTCATCAGCGCCGGCTCGGTGACGTCGATCTTCGACTGCAGCGCGAAATGCAGCAGGCTCAGGGCCGTGATCAGATAGACGAGATTGTGCAGGCGCTGCCAGTTTTTCGTGCCCATGCGCCGGATCATGCCGTCGGTCGAGGTGACGCCAAGCGCGACGAGCAACGTCAGCGCGACGATGCCGACCGTCAGATAGAAGCGCTTGACGATCTCGGAGACGATCAGCCCCCAGTCGAAGGCGAGGTCGATGCAGTAGAGCGCCAGATGCGCGAGCGCATAGGCCAGCGCCGCCAGACCGAGCATGCGGCGGACGCCGATCAGCTTGCCCCAGTCGAGGATCTTTCGCAGCGGCGAAACCGCGAGCGTGATCAGCAGCAGCCGCATCGCTTCCGTGCCGGTGTCGTGGACGGCGCGGGTCCAGGGCTTCGAGCCGAGCTGATGCGTGTAGGCCTCGTAGGCGAGGATCAGCGCCGGGATGACGACCAGCGCGAAGGCCGCCGCGCGCAGATACGAGAAACGCCCCTGCCGGTCGAGCCAGGGCAGATAGGCCTGAAAGCCGGCAGCCGCCATTGATCCTCTCGCCACTCACGATGCTGCTTGCGGGATACGCCAGAGAGCTTGCCTGTGTCTTGCACAATGGCACACAAGCGCGTGAATGCGCCTTTGCCCGAACGGAGCCGACCATGCCGTCACGCCACCCCATCATCGTCTTCGACGTCGGCAACGTCCTGATCCGCTGGGACCCGCGCCTGCTCTATCGCGACCTGATCCCCGACGACGGGAAGCGCGACTGGTTCATGGCCAATGTCTGCACGGCGGCATGGAACATCGAGCAGGATCGCGGCCGCTCCTGGGAGGATGCCGTGGCGCTGCTGGTCAAGGCCCATCCCGAATGGGAGCGCGAGATCAGGGCCTATGACGAGCGCTGGCACGAGACCGCGCCAGGCGTGATCGAGGACAGCGTCGCGCTGCTGGCCGAGCTCAAGGCCAAGGGCGAGCCCGTCTACGCCGTCACCAATTTCTCGCGCGAGAAATGGGCGGAATGCCTGATCCGCTTCCCGTTCCTGCGGAGCTTCGACGGCGTCGTGGTCTCGGCGCATGAGCGGCTGATCAAGCCCGACCCCGCGATCTACCGCGTGCTGCTGGAGCGCTACGAGCTGGCGGCCGGAGACTGCATCTTCATCGACGACAGCGAGAAGAACGTCGCGGCGGCGCGCGCCGTCGGCATGCAAGCTGTCCATTTCGTCGAGCCGATCGATCTGAGGGCGCGGCTGCGGGAATTGGGCGCGGCGGCCTGAGCGCAGGCGCGCAAAGAGGCCCCCGCGCAACCGCGCAGGGGCCCTTCGCTACACATCCGATGTCACTCAGCGGCGACGGGCGCGCCAGTCGAAGCGGCGGCCACGACCGCCATAGAAGCGCCGACGGCGATAAAAGCCATAGGGCCGACGATAGTAGTAGCGCCGACGCCAGCGCGGCCGCCTGCGATAGTAATATTGCGAGAATTCGGCGTCGGTCTTGTCGAGCGCCTCGGCGTCGAGCTTGCCCCCGTCATCGACGGGCTCCAGCTTTGGCGCCACAGGCGCTGCCGCCTGCGCCGCCGCGACGCCGCCGAGGCTTGCCGCGGCGAACCCGCCGATCAGCGTGGTGATAAAGGAACGTCTGTCCACTGCATTTCCTCCGCTTGTGCGCCGCGACCTCCCCGATCGCGACGGCTGGCCGCACCCAAGGGGTGAAACGCGGAGAGGGCGGGAGGGGTTCCGGCGCTGCTGGTCGCCAAACGACGAGGTCACGACCGGGGCGCTTGTCCACCTTCGATTAAGCAAGGCGCCGTAGACAGAACGAAACCTGAATCTTACGGTGTCGCTGCTGATTTGCGGAGCGCCCATGCAACCGACCTTCTACGAGTTCTTCGCCGGCGGCGGCATGGCGCGGTCCGGGCTCGGCGAAGGCTGGCGCTGCCTGTTCGCGAATGATTTCGACCCCAAGAAGGGCAAGAGCTACGTCGAGAACTGGGGCGATCGGGAGCTTCGTCTCGGCGACATCCACAAGCTCGACGCATCGGACCTGCCGGGCCGCGCCGACCTCGCCTGGGCTTCGTTTCCTTGTCAGGACTTGTCGCTGGCGGGTAACGGAGCAGGTCTCGAAGGCGAGCGATCAGGTGCGTTCTGGGGCTTCGACCTGCTGATCCGCGGCCTGCGGCGCGAGCAGCGCGCGCCGGCCATTCTCGTCATCGAGAATGTGGTGGGCGCGATCACCTCCAATCGCGGACGCGATTTCGACGTGCTGTGCCGGTCGCTGTTCGAACTCGGCTATGTCTTTGGAGCGCTGACGATCGACGCCGTGCATTTCCTGCCCCAGTCGCGGCCGAGGCTGTTCATCGTCGCGGCGCGCAAGGATGTTCCGATCGCCAGATCGCTCGTCGCCGACGAGCCCGGCGGCGCGTGGGCTTCGGCCGCGCTATGCAAGGCGCAAGCAGCGCTGCGCCCGGATTTGCGGAAGGCGTGGCGCTGGTGGCGTCTGCCGCCGCCGCCCAAGCGCAATGTCGGTTTCGACCAGTTGATCGACGAGAGCGCGGACGTCTCATGGCATACGCAGGCGGAGACCGATCGTCTCGTCGCGATGATGTCGGAGGTCAATCGCGCCAAGCTGCAGGCCGCCCTCGACAAGGGCGGCCGCCTGTTCGGCACCGTCTATCGCCGCACCCGCCTCGACGCGAACGGCGCGAAAGTGCAGCGCGCCGAAATCCGCTTCGACGGCGTGGCCGGCTGCCTGCGGACGCCCGAAGGCGGCTCGAGCCGGCAGACCGTCGTGATGGTCGAGCATGGCCGCGTGCGCTCGCGGCTGATGACGGCTCGCGAAGCGGCGCGTCTGATGGGCGTGGCGGAGGATTACAAGCTGCCGGCGCGCTACAACGAGGCCTATCATCTGCTGGGGGACGGGGTGGCCGTGCCGGTGGTGAGATTTCTGGCGGAGAGCCTGCTTTCGCCCATCGTCAGGGCGTCGAAACTCGCGCTGGTCGCCGCCTAGTGGCGAAACCTCCGAAGAGCGGGCCGAAGCGCATCGAACCGCCGTTCGAGACGGCGGAACTGAGGAAAGGCCTGACGGCGTTTCTCAGGCAAGCGCCTCCGTTTCAAAGCGAGATCAAGACGATCGGGGCGTTCAAATGGGGCGTCTACGCGTTTTTCGATTACGATGGCGAACCGATCTATGTCGGCCAGACCCTCGAAGGGCTGAGCAGCCGTATCGGGCGCCATCTCACAAATCAACGCACCGACGCCGTGGCCATGTCGGTCCTCGATCCCTTCGAAGTCTACGAGATCGAACTCTTTCCCTTGCCTGAACTGCAGGCGGCGAATTCCAAGGACAAAGCCGCGAAGGCGAAACTCAACAGCCTCGAATTGGCGGTTTTCCGGAGGTGCATTGCTGAAAGCGCCTTTGGGAAAATACTCAACGAGAAAGACCCTGCGCCGGCGGAGCCGCTGGAGCGCTTGCCGTCCTCGATACGCGGGCGGATCGTGTCAGACGATGTGAAAAAGTTCAGGAGCCATCCCGATACCCGGATCGCGCGTCGGTCCCAGACGATCGCGCGCCTCGCCCAGACAATCTCGGAACGGCAGGTGCAGAGCGGGCTTCGACGAACCCTCCTGACGCAGGCGCTCAGGCTCGAATCGCTGGCCAAGAAGCAGTTCGCCGATGTCGGCGGCGAAGACGCCGTTGAACAGAAGGCTCCCGACAGCGACGAGTTCGATGACGCGACAGCCGGAACCTGAGCGCTCCGCCATCATGCGCGCGGTCAAATCCCGCGACACGACGCCCGAGCGCCTCGTCCGCAAGCTGCTGCGGCCGATTGCGCCGGGCTACCGCCTGCACCGCAAGGACATCCCCGGCAGGCCCGATATCGCCTATCCCGGCCGGCGCATCGCCATCTTCGTCCATGGCTGCTTCTGGCATGGGCATGATTGCGCGCGCGGCGCGCGCTCACCGAAGGCGAACGCCGACTACTGGTCAGCCAAGATCGCGCGCAACATGGCGCGAGACGCCGCCAACCTGGCGGCTCTTAAGGAAAAAGGGTGGCGTTCGTTCGTCGTATGGGAATGCCAACTGAAACAACCGGAGGCGCTGAAAGCAAGCTTGGCGGCTTTGCTCAGCCAAACGAGAGCGGAGCCTACTCCGCCGCCGCCAGCGGCAGCGTCACCGAGCGGCCGCCGGCCTCGACCATGAAGGACTGCCCGCCCGCTCCAGCGAGTTGCTTGCCGGCGTCGAGCAGTTCGATGCCGCAGACCGAGCCGTCGGCGTTGAGATCGACCAGCACATCGTCGCTGACGCGCACCGTCTCGATATCGCCGGATGCCTCGGCGAAACGCAGATAGGCGACATTGTGCTCGGCGTCATAAGTCAGTTGCATCGCGGACCTGCCCCTAGAAGAACGTCACGATGACGGTGATGGCCAGCCACGCCTCGTTTTCGAAGACGGCGATCACCTCAAGCCGCTTTGTAGCATAAACCCGCTCCCCCACAGCCAGTGACCCGGATGGTCGAGCGTGAAGGTCGTCCTGCCAAGTTTGGCCGGGGTTTTGTCGCCGCGCAGCACGGTCTCGACAATGTCTCCGGCCGTCGCGCCCCCTCAACTCCGCACGTTCACGCGCATGCGGCAGGATCGCGCCTCCTCACGAATCCATCTTCAGCGCCGCGATGAAGGCCTCCTGCGGGATTTCGACCTTCCCGAACTGGCGCATCTTCTTCTTGCCTTCCTTCTGCTTGTCGAGAAGCTTGCGCTTGCGCGAGGCGTCGCCGCCATAGCACTTGGCCGTCACATCCTTTCGCAGGGCGCGAATGGTTTCGCGCGCGATGATCTTGCCGCCGATCGCCGCCTGAACCGGGATCTGGAACATGTGCGGCGGGATCAGGTCCTTGAGCTTCTCGCACATCGCGCGGCCGCGCGCGTCGGCGCGCGAGCGATGGACCAGCATGGAGAGCGCGTCGACCGGCTCGGCATTGACCAGGATCGACATCCGCACGAGGTCGCCCTCGCGATAATCGGTGATGGCGTAGTCGAAGGAGGCGTAGCCTTTCGAGATCGACTTCAGCCGGTCGTAGAAATCGAACACCACCTCGTTCAGCGGCAAATCGTAGACCACCTTGGCGCGGGAGCCGACATAGGACAGGTCGGTCTGGACGCCGCGCCGGTCCTGGCAGAGCTTCAGCACCGAGCCGAGATAGTCGTCGGGGGTAAAAATCGTCGCCTTGATCCAGGGCTCCTCGATGAATTCGATCTTCATCGGGTCCGGCATGTCAGCCGGGTTGTGCAGTTCCAGCGTCGTCCCGTCGCGCAGCTTGAGGTGATAGACCACGGAGGGGGCGGTCGAGATCAGGTTGAGGTTGAACTCGCGCTCCAGCCGCTCCTGGATGATCTCCAGATGCAGCAGGCCCAGAAAGCCGCAGCGGAAGCCGAAGCCGAGCGCGGCCGAGGTCTCCATCTCGTAGCTGAAACTGGCGTCGTTCAGGCGCAGGCGGCTCATCGCCGAGCGCAGCACCTCGAAATCGGCGGCGTCGACCGGGAAGATGCCGCAGAACACCACGGGCTGAACCGGCTTGAAGCCCGGCAGCGCCTGCGCCGTCGGCTTGCGGTCATCGGTGATGGTGTCGCCGACGGCGGTGTCGGCGACCTCCTTGATGGAAGCCGTGAAGAAGCCGACCTCGCCGGGTCCCAGTTCCTTGACTTCGAGCATCTTGGGCTTGAACACGCCGACGCGGTCGACGCCATAGGAGGCGTTGGCGCGCATCATCTTGATGGTCATGCCCTTCCTGAGCACGCCGTCGATGACGCGCACCAGCACGACGACGCCGAGATAGGCGTCATACCAGCTATCGACCAAGAGGCATTTGAGCGGGGCTTCCTTGTCGCCCCTGGGCGCGGGAAGCTTCAGGACGATCGCCTCCAGCACGCCCTCGATGTTGAGGCCGGTCTTGGCCGAGATCGGCACGGCCTCGGAGGCGTCGAGCCCGATCACATCCTCGATCTGCTGCTTGATGCGCTCGGGCTCGGCGGCGGGCAGGTCGATCTTGTTGAGGACCGTGACGATCTCGTGGTTGGCGTCGAGCGCCTGATAGACATTGGCCAGCGTCTGCGCCTCGACGCCTTGCGAGGCGTCGACCACCAGCAGCGAGCCCTCGCAGGCCGCGAGCGAGCGCGAGACCTCGTAGGCGAAGTCGACATGGCCGGGCGTGTCCATCAGGTTCAGGACATAGTCCTTGCCGTCCTGCGCCTTGTAGTCCAGCCGCACGGTCTGGGCCTTGATGGTGATGCCGCGCTCCTTCTCGATGTCCATCGAGTCGAGGATCTGCTCGCTCATGTCGCGCGCGGCGACCGTGCCGGTCTGCTGGATCAGCCGGTCGGCCAAGGTCGATTTACCGTGGTCGATATGGGCCACGATCGAGAAATTGCGGATATTGTCGAAGCTCTGGGTGCTCATCGGGCGCAGATAGCAGCGTTGCCGCATCGCGCCAAGGGTTTGCGGTGGCGCAGGCCAGCCCTCGACGGCGGCTTTCAGGCGGGCTGCATCGCGCCGGCCTGCTCGGGCTGCCGGCTCTCCGCCTGCGCCGGCTTCGCCCAGGTCAGCGCGCGATAGTCGAAACCGGCCTCCAGCGTCGGCTTGACCACGGCGAAATAGGGCGAGATGTCGAAATCGCGCGGCATGTAGAGCGAATGATGCCGGATGTGCAGGATCTCCTGCGCGTCGTCCTCGTCCATCGCCTGCGCGTATTCGACCGTCGGCAGCACCGGATAGCGCGCCGCCTCGAAAGCCTGCGCGATCAGGGTCGAGCAGATCGCCCGCGTCGGGTCGCCCGAGCCGAGCGCGATCATGCGCCGGCGCAGGCGCGAGGGCACCCAGGGCAGCGGCACCAGCCAGCGCAGCAGGTCGATGATGTTCTTGAGATCGTATTGCGTGCCGAGCCGGCCGAGCGCGAAGGCGACGACGGTCTCCCTGCCGCGTGAATCCAGACCCTGCGGACGGCAGATGCGGGTGCCGAAGGCGCCGTATTTCGACAGGGGCGAGAGCACGCAGCCGACATCCATCTCGACTTCCGCCAGCACCAGCGGCTCCCCGTCCTCGCTGAACTGCCCGGTGTCGCCGACATAAAGCGCGGCGTGCGACCAGGTCGATTGCGTGAGATATTTGATCGCGGTCGAGACCTTCATGCCGCCTTCGACCAGCAGCACGTCGCCGGGCCGCAACGCGTTGTGAAGCCGCGCCAGCGCCTTGGCGTCGACCGGGCCCGTTTCCTGCCGGTCTCGGGTGATGAAACGGACGACAGAGCGTCCGAGAAACTCCAGCCCCCTGTTCATCGCCGCTTCCCCTGCCGCTTCCCCTGGCCGCTTCCCCCGAGATGGCGCCGTTGACGGCGTCCTTTGGCGTCACGATGCGCGAAACCTGTGACTTTTCCGCAAATCCGGCGGCGCTGACCGCGGGATCGCGCCCACCAAATCGAAATGTAGTGAAAACCGCGTTCACGCCGCGTCACGAGCGCGCGGTTTGGCGATCACGTTCCAGGCGCGACGGCGCGCGACGCGCCAGCATCCCGATTCCATGATTTGATCTTGATATTCTTATATAATAGATATACTCTGCCGGTCATGGAGACGATGCAGGATTTCGACCTCGACCGCCGCCTTGGCGCGAGGATCAAGACGTTGCGCCTCGCCGCCGGCCTGACGCTCGACCAACTGGCCGATCGATCCGGCGTCAGCCGGGCGATGATCTCGCGGGTCGAGCGCGGGGAGTCGAGCCCGACGGCTGCCCTGCTCGACCGGGTCTGCGTCGGACTGGGCACGGTCCTGTCGGTGCTCTTTCGCGAGGAGGCGCAGGCTCGTCCGCTGGCGAGGCGCGCCGACCAGCCGGTCTGGACCGATCCCGCCAGCGGCTATCTCCGCCGCAGCGTGACGCCGCCGGGCGCAGGCTCGCGCATCGAGATCGTCGAGGTCGAGATGCCGCCGGGCGGGCGCGTGCTGCTCGATGCAGGCCGGGCGAGGCAGCGCCTCGACCAGCAGGTCTGGGTGCTGGAGGGCGAAATGGCCGTGACTTTGGGCGAGACCGCGCACCGGCTCGCCGCCGGCGACTGCCTGCGGATGCTGCTCGACGGGCCGATCGCCTATCACAACCCCGGCGACAGAACCGCGCGCTACGCCGTGGTGCTGACGCGGCATGACGGCCCGGCCTTCGAGGGACCAAGATGATGCAAGCCGATTCGACCGCAATCGAAACCCTGCCGGCCGCCGCCGTCCGCGCCGCCATCCCGGCGCTCGTGCGCGTGCTGGCCGATTGCGTCGGCAACGGCGCCTCGGTCGGCTTCATGCGCTGGAACACGCAGGCCGACTACGCGTCGTTCTGGACGGGCGTCGCGGCGGAAGTCGAGGCTGGGCGGACGATCCTGTTCGTGGCGAGGCAGGACGACGCCATCGTCGGCACGGCGCAGCTTCAATTGATCGGCAAGCCGAACCAGCCGCACCGGGCCGAGATTTCGAAGGTGCTGGTGCATTCCAGCGCCCGCCGGCGGGGGCTGGGCGCGGCGCTGATGCGCGCGGCCGAGGACGCGGCGCGGGGCGCGGGACGCGATCTGCTCGTGCTGGACACCGACGAGGCCGGCGCGGCGCGCCGGCTCTACAGCCGGCTGGGCTGGACCGAGGTCGGCACGATTCCGCGCTTCGCTCGGATGCCGGACGGAGCCGATTGCGGCTCGACGTTCTTCTACAAGTCGCTCGCCTGAGCCCGGCTCAGGCCTCTGGAAGCAGATCGAGAGGTTGCGTCTCGTCGAAATGATGCAGAAGGCGATACTCGTCCCAGCCCCGAGCGCCCTCGCACATCACCATGCTGCAGCGACGCAACGGCATATGCGCCGCGTCGCCGTCGAAGAACTCGGCGCGCAGAAGCTTCCAGAGCGCCGAGGGCGCATCCGTCGCCAGCATCAGATTGGAATAGCCCTCGCCGTCCACGACGGCGAAACGCCCGACCAGCGAGCTTTTCGAGACGACGCTCTCGATCCGCGCGATGATCGGCGCGAGGCCGATGTCTCCGGCGCGGTCAGGGTGAAGCTGGATGCAGAAGTCCGTCATTCGGCCTTGCGGAAATAGGGCTCGACCTCGCCCTTGAGCTTGACCGTCATCGGATTGCCGAAGCGGTCCTTGGCGTTGCCGGCGGTGAGGCGGACCCAGCCCTCGCTGACGCAATACTCCTCGACATTGCTCTTCTCGACGCCCTTGAAGCGGATGCCGACATCGCGCGACAGCAGGTCCTCGTCATAGAACGGGCTGTTGGGATTGGAGGAGAGACGGTCGGGAAGGGTGTCGGTCATGGCGGTCTCGCAAATGAGCTTTGCCGGAACCGTTAACCCGGCGGGCGCGCAAAGCCAATCCGGATGGCGCGTCGCCATCTCACCTTGCACCATCCAGCAGCCGCCCGACCACCTTCGCCGTGTAGTCCACCATCGGCACGATGCGGGCATAGTTCAGCCGTGTCGGGCCGATGATGCCGACGACGCCGACGATGCGCTGCTCGGCGTCGCGGAAGGGCGCCGCCACCATCGAGGAGCCCGACATCGAGAACAGCTTGTTCTCCGAGCCGATGAAGATGCGGACGCCGTCGCCGGCCTCGGCGCGGGAGAGCAGGTCGATGACGTCGGTCTGCGTCTCGAGATCGCCGAAGAGCAGCCTGATCCGTTCCAGATCCTCCTGCGCCTTCAGATCCTCCAGCAGATTGGCCTGGCCGCGCACGATCAGGTGGCGGTCGCTCGACGGCCCCGAGGACGTCGCGATGCCGCTTTCGACGAGGCGGGCGGTCAGCGCATCGAGCTCGCGCTCCATCGCGCTGCGATGCTCGGCGATCTCACGGCGCAGATCGTCCAGCGTCTTGCCCAGGATGCGGGCGTTGAGGAAATTGCCGGCCTCGGTCAGCGCCGAGGCCGGCAGGCCGGGCGGCAGCGTCAGAAGCCGGTTCTCGACCGTGCCGTCATCGGCGACCAGCACGACCAGCGCGCGCGCCGGATCGAGCCGGACGAACTCGATATGCTTGAGCCTTGCATTGGTCTTGGTGGTCACGACGACGCCGGCCCCGCGCGAAAGGCCCGACAGCAGCGCGGAGGCTTCCGTCAGCGTGCCATCGAGCGTGCGGCCGGTGGCTGCGGCCTTCATCTGCGCCTCGATGCGGGTGCGCTCGTCGGAAGTGAGGTTGCCGACCTCCATCATCGCATCGACGAAGAAGCGCAGGCCCCGCTCGGTCGGCAGTCGCCCCGCCGAGGTATGGGGCGCATAGATCAGCCCGGCCAGTTCGAGGTCGGTCATGACGTTTCGCACGGTGGCGGGCGAGAGCGACATCGGCAGCAGGCGCGCGATATTGCGCGAGCCGACCGGCTCTCCCGTGGCGAGATAGCCATCGATGATCTGGCGAAAAATCTCGCGCGAGCGCTGATCGGTCTCGATCAGGCCGCCGGGCGATTCGGGCCGAATGGGAGTGTGGGCGCTCATGTCGGCGATCAGATTTCGGCCTCGAAACTGACGACCAGCCTGCCGCCCAAGGCATGAGCCGCTTCGTCGAGCTGCGCGAGCTTCGTGCCATGACGCGGATCGAGGATACGCCGAACCTCGGCCTCGTTCCGGTCGAGACGGCGGGCCAGTTCGGTCTTTTTCAGCCCGCTATCTTTCCAGGCGCGATAGACGGCGAGCTTGGCGGCCAGCGCAGCCGGAAGAGCCACCGGATACTCGCCCTTCGCGAGAGGCGAGGGCGAAGGCACCAGCAGGTCTTCATCCATACGGCCGGCGACGATCACCTCGATTGCGTCCGCGGCCAAAGCAAGAGCCTCTTCGAGACTGTCACCGGATGTGACGACTTCCGGCAGATCGCGGACGACGACGACGAAATCGCCAGCCTCCTCGACGATCATGGCGCCATAGGCGTTCATCGACATGATCACCTTTCCCTTTCTCATATTGTCGTATCGGACCATGCACTACAGATCGGACAAGGACAGTCCGATCTGTTTCAGGAACCGCTCGATCCGCCCCGGATTCAAATCCTTCTGCAGCGTCGAGACCGTGTCGCCCAGTCTGACGCGGTAATGCGAGCCATTGCCCTTGCTGGTGTCCACGATCAGGACGATGCCTCGACGCCGCGCGTATTTTCGCAAGGCTCGCACAAGCTGATCGCGCGTCATCGAGCTTCTCCAGCCTTCGCAAATTCGAACAATAATGTTCGAATGTCAAATCAGTTCTTTCCGGTCTTGCCTTGCTCCGTCGCCGCCGACCGCCTACAAGCCGCCAACTCAAAAACAATCAGGATCACCCCATGCGACCCTCCAAACGCAGCCCCGACGAGATGCGGAAGGTCACGCTCGAACGCGGCGTCGTGCGCTATGCCGAGGGCTCCTGCATGGTCACCTTCGGCGAGACCAGGGTGCTTTGCGCCGCGAGCGTCGAGGAGAAGGGCCCGCCCTGGCTGCGCGGAACCGGCAAGGGCTGGGTCACGGCCGAGTATTCGATGCTGCCGCGCGCGACGCATGAGCGCACCCGCCGCGAGGTCACCTCCGGCAAGCCGTCCGGCCGCACGCAGGAGATCCAGCGGCTGGTCGGGCGCTCGCTTCGCGCCGTGGTCGACCTGACCGCGATCGGCGAGCGCCAGATCGTCGTCGATTGCGACGTCATCCAGGCCGATGGCGGCACCCGCACGGCCTCGATCACCGGGGCCTGGGTCGCGCTGCACGACGCGCTGAAATGGATGGAGGGGCGCGGCATGCTCAAGGGCGCGAACCCGCTCAAGGACCATGTCGCGGCGATCTCCTGCGGCATCGTCGCCGGCAATCCGGTCCTCGACCTCGACTACATCGAGGATTCCGGCGCGCAGACCGACGCCAATTTCGTCATCACCGGCGCGGGCGGCCTCGTCGAGGTGCAGGGCACGGCGGAGGGCGCGCCGTTCTCGGAGGAGGAGTTGCTGGCGCTGCTCAGGCTCGCCAAGGGTGGGGTCGGCAAGCTCGTGGCGCTGCAGAAGGCGGCGGTGGCCTGAGATGAGCGGGCGCCGCCTCCTCACCGGCAAGGTCGTGCTCGCGACCCATAACAAGGGCAAGCTCGCCGAGATGCGCGAGCTGATGGCCCCTTATGGCATCGAACTCGTCTCGGCCGGCGAACTCGGCCTGCCCGAGCCCGAGGAGGACGGCTTCATGTTCTCCGAGAACGCCGCGATCAAGGCGGTCGCGTCCTGCAAGGGCTCCGGGCTGCCGGCGCTCTCGGACGATTCCGGGCTCTGCGTCGATGCGCTGGACGGCGCGCCGGGGCTGTTTTCGGCGAACTGGGCCGGGCCGGGGAAGGATTTCAAGCCGGCGATGGCGCGCGTGCTGGCCGAACTCGCCAGGCGCGGCGCGACGAGCCCTGAGCAGCGGCGGTCGCATTTCACCTCGGCGCTGGTGATCGCCTGGCCAGACGGGCATCAGGAGCTGTTCGAGGGGCGGGTCTTCGGGACGATCGTCGATGCCCCGCGCGGCAGCGGCGGGTTCGGCTACAATCCGATCTTCCAGCCCGATGGCCATGCCGAGACATTCGCCGAGATGTCGACCACGGTGAAGAGCGGCGCGGACGAGGCGCTGTCGCACCGGGCGCGCGCCTTCGCCTTGCTGGCGGCGGCCTGCCTTCGCAAATCGGCATGAGCGCGCCTGCGGCCCTCAGGGACCGGCCGATGGTTCCGGACCATCCCACCAAGTCTGCGGGCTTCGCGGTCTATGTGCATTGGCCCTTCTGCCTGGCCAAATGCCCCTATTGCGACTTCAACTCCCATGTCCGGCTGGAGCCGCCCGACCAGGGGCGCTTCGTCGCGGCCTTCCGGCGCGAGATCGCCCATCGCGCGCATCTCGCGCCGGGCCGCGCCGTCTCCTCGATCTTCTTCGGTGGCGGCACGCCCTCGCTGATGGAAGGCCGCACGGTCGGGGCGATCCTCGACGCGATCGGCGAGCACTGGGCGATCGACCCGAACTGCGAGGTCTCGCTGGAGGCTAATCCGACCAGCGTCGAGGCTGGGCGTTTCGCCGATTTCCGCGCGGCGGGCGTCACCAGAGTTTCGCTCGGCGTGCAGGCGCTGAACGACGCCGACCTCAAGGCGCTCGGCCGGATGCATTCGACGCAGGAAGCGCTCGACGCGGTTGCGATCGCGCGGAGGTATTTCGAGCGCTATTCCTTCGACCTGATCTACGCGCGCTCGCCGGAGCAGACGCCGGCTCTGTGGCGGGCCGAACTCGAACTCGCGATAAGCCACGCCGCCGAGCATCTCTCGCTTTACCAGCTCACCATCGAGCCCGACACCGCCTTCGAGCGCCTGTTCAAGGCCGGCAAGCTCGCCATTCCCGACCACGACGCCGGCGCCGTTCTCTACGAGATCACGCAGGAGATCACGGCCAGTCATGGCCTGCCGGTCTACGAGATCTCGAACCACGCCCGGCCGGGCGCGGAATGCCGGCACAACCTGGTCTACTGGCGCTATGGCGAGTATGCCGGCGTCGGGCCGGGCGCGCATGGCCGGCTGGTCACCGCCGAGGGGCGCATGGCCCAGTCCACGGAGAAGCGTCCCGAGGCGTGGCTCGCCCGCGTCGAGGCGGAAGGCCATGCGCTGGTCGAGGACGAAAAACTCAACGTCGAGGCGCAGGGCGACGAATATCTGCTGATGGGCCTGCGGCTGGTCGAGGGCATCGACCCGGCGACCTTCTCCGCGCTGTCGGGACGGGAGCTGAAGGCGCAGCGCGTCGAAAGCCTGATCGACGACGGGCTTCTGACCGCCAAGCCCGGCGGCAAGCTGGCCTGCACGCCCGAAGGCGCGCTGCTGCTGGATGCGGTGGTGGCGGACCTGGCGGGGTAAAGGCCTACTGCGTCCTCGCGCCCAGATCGCGCGGCGCGGCGTTGACCGTGACGATCTGGCCGTTGCGGAGTTCGAGCACGGCGAGGCCGCGCTCGACGCGCCCGTCCGGGCGGAAGCGGAAGACGCCGTCGGCGCCGGCGAAACCCGACGGATTGGTCAGGACGCTTTCCGAGAAGCGCTGCGAGCCCTGCGTGCGGGCCAGGGCGGCCGCCAGCGAGACGGCGTCATAGGCCAGCGTCGCGGTCCGGGTCGGGGCGCTGTTGAAGCGCTGCTGATAGCGGCCGGCGAAGGCGTTGAAACCCGCCGTGTCGGGCGAGGCGAACCAGCCGCCCTGGATCGCCGGCACGCGCGCGACATTGGCGTCGTTCCAGACGCCGGTGCCGAGCGGCTTGACCCTGGCGGGATCGTAGCCGCCCTGCTGCAAGGCGAGGCCGAGCGCCGGCATGGCGTCGGCCGCGGCCGGCACGAACAGGGCGTCCGCCTGTGCGAAAGCGGGCCCGAGCCGCGTCACCGCCGCGCGCATGCTGTTGGCGTCGGAGCCGAAGCGCTCGATCGCGACCGCGCGCGCGCCGCGATCGGCCACGGCCTGCCGGAAGGCCGCCTCGACGACGCTGCCATAGGCGGTGTCGGGAACGAGCGCCGCGAAGGATTTCCGCCCCTGCGCCGAGGCGTAGGCGATGACCCGGTTGACGTCGTTCTCGGGCGGGAAGGAGAGCAGATAGACGTTCCGGCCGGCGACGTTGCTGTCGCTCGAGAAGGCCATCACCGGCCTTCCCCCGCCGCGCGCGACCTGCGCCGCAGCCTGCACGGAGGGCGCGAAGAGCGGGCCGATGATCAGTTCGGCTCCTTCCGCCAGAGCCTCCTGCGCCGCGGCCTGCGCGCCCTGCGGCGTGCCGCGATCATCCTTGACCAGCAGCGTCAGGTCGGCGCCGGGGAACTCGGCCAGCGCCATCTCGGCTGCGTTCTTCAGCGCATTGCCGACCGTCGCGCCCTGTCCTTCGGCGGTCAGCGGCAGGATCAGCCCGACACGGACCTTGCCCTGCCCGATGGTCTGCCCCGTCGGCGCTGTCCCGGCCTGAGGCTGGCCCTGCTGGCTGTCGAAGCCCGGCAGGCCCGACGTGCCGCCGCTGCAGGCGGCGAGCGCCAGCGATAGCGCGAAAACGGGAGCGGCCAGCCGTAGGGCCGGAGCGGAGGAGATCGAGACACGATTCCAGCGACGCGACACGGGGGAGCTCCAGTCCTGGGTCAGTCGTTTCCATGCCGGGTCGACCTCAAGCCGCCCGACAGCGCAGTCCCCCGACCGTGGGGCTTTCCTGCCAGTCCGGAATGGTATTTTCAAGTTGTTAACTCTGCGTTGCGACCAAAACGGGGCCACGGAGCGCATGCTGTGACGTGGCGCGGGCGGCCCGGCTATGGCAGTTTGCGCCGATGACGACCCCCCCGCCTGCGCCGCGCCAGCCGAGCTACACCGCCTTCGGGCTCAAGGCGGAGGCCGAGCCGCTGGCGCCGGGCCTGCACATCGTCGCGACGCCGATCGGCAATCTGCGCGACATCTCGTTCCGGGCGCTGGCGACGCTGGCCGCGGCCGACGCCGTGCTCGCCGAGGACACGAGAACCTCGAAGACGCTGCTGGCGCATTATGGCATCTCGACGCCGCTCTACCCCTATCACGAGCACAACGCCGAGCAGATGCGGCCCAAGATCCTAAGCAAGCTGCGCGAGGGCGGCAAGCTCGCTCTGATCTCGGACGCCGGAACGCCTTTGGTCTCCGACCCCGGCTACAAGCTCGTCGCCGAGGTTGTGGGGGAGGGACTGCCCGTCACCGGCATTCCCGGCCCGTCCGCTGTGCTGGCGGCGCTGGTGCTGGCGGGGCTGCCGACCGACCGCTTCTTCTTCGAAGGCTTTCTGCCGCCCAAGGCGGCGGCGCGGCGCGGGCGGCTGACCGAGCTCGCGACCGTTCCGGGCACGCTCGTCTTCTTCGAATCGCCGCGCCGGCTGGCCGAGATGCTGGCGGACGCAGCCGGCGTGCTCGGCCCGCGCCCGGCGGCGGTGGCGCGCGAACTGACCAAGTTCTACGAGAACGTGCGTCGCGGCGCTCTGGCGGAACTCGCCGCTCATTACGAGACCGACGAGGAGCCGCGCGGCGAGATCGTCGTGATCATCGGCCCGCCGGGCGCGACCGAACTCGTCTCAGCCGACGACGCCGTCACCGGGAAGCTGCAAGCCGCTCTCGCATCCGTGTCGCTGAAGGAGGCGGTGGCGCAGGTCGCGGCAGAAACCGGCCAGCCGCGCCGGAAGGTCTACGCCCGCGCGCTCGAACTGACGCGGGAGCCTTGAGCAAGGCGGGGCGCAGCGACCGGGCCAGACGCTCCGGCAGGGTCGGCCGGCGCTCCGAATGGCTCGCCATCGCGTGGCTCTCGCTCAAGGGCTACCGCCTGCTGGCCCGGCGCTTCGGCGGCAAGGGCGGCGAGATCGACCTGATCATGCGGCGCGGCCGCGGCGTGATCTTCGTCGAGGTCAAGCGGCGCGGCATGATGGAGGAGGCGCTGGTCTCGATCACGCCGAAGAAGCGCCGGCTGGTCGCCGCCCGCGTCAGGCAATGGCTGGCGCAGAACCCTTGGGCGATGGACCATGACCTGCGGGTGGATGCGGTGTTCCTGGCGCCTTTGCGCTGGCCCAGGGATGTGGCCAGGGCATTCGAGCTGGTGCTTTGAGCGAGGTCAGGCGGCTGCCGGTTCGGACAGTCCAAGCACAAAGGCCAGCATGCCGTTAAGTTCAAGCATCTGCTCATCGCTCGCGCGACCGAAGGCAGGTCCAATCTTGAATCGCGGAACCGCGAATATCTTTTCGACGAGAACGTCAGACGGTTCGCGCAACCCGTTTTCAGCAGACGGCCACAGGGACAGGCGATACAACGGTGCTGCGAGTTGGTGAGTGCTCAGAATGGCGACCAGAACACTATCGACCGCAAGCAGGCCATCCGACTGAACGATGATCGCCGGCCTCGGCTTTCCATAAGTCCCCGACAGCGCGACGGTGACGAAATCGCCGCGTTTCATTTCGCTTTTTTCTCGGCTTGCTCGGGAAGATCTGGCCATGGCGGCGGCCCGTGTGGTCCCCAATCATAGGGCGGCAGGTCAAGTTCCGCCGTCATGGCTCCGATAAAGGCCATGACGTCGTCACTGTCGGGCGCAGCATTGATGATCGCCGCCTGCCGCGCCGCCTCTTCCCTAAAGCCCGGCGCGTTGACGTCGGGCACCCAGATGCGGAGCAGCTTCAGGCCCTGACGCTTTTTCGAGGCGCGATAGCGGGCGAACTTGCTCGGGGTATCCTTGACGGCCGTGCGTGGCATGTTTTTCCTCCGATCGCGTCGGTTCAAACGAGACCAAGGCGGCAAGATCATGGTAGCGCGCTACCTGCCGGCGCGTCAATGCGACGATGGCTCGTCATGTCTCGGGCAGCCCGCGCTTGTCACGAGACGCAAGGCCTCCCACTTGCCGATGCGGCGCGCGCCGGACCATAAGAGCGCGCGAATGACCGGAGCGCTTTCATGACCCTCACCGTCGCCATCCAGATGGACCCGATCGAGCGCATCCGGATCGCCGGGGACACCGGCTTCTCGCTGATGCTGGAAGCGCAGGCGCGCGGGCACACGCTCTACACCTACACGCCCGACAGGCTGACCTTGCGCGACGGCAAGGTCACGGCCCGGATCAGGCCGGTCACGGTGCGCGACCAGGAGGGCGACCATTTCACGGCCGGCTCCGAAGAGCGCGTCGATCTCTCGACGCTCGACGTCGTGCTGCTGCGGCAGGACCCGCCCTTCGACATGGCCTATGTCACCACGACGCATCTGCTGGAGCGCATCCACCCCAGGACGCTGGTGGTGAACAACCCCGCCGAGGTTCGCAACGCGCCCGAGAAGATTCTCGTGACGCATTTTCCCGAGCTGATGCCGCAGACGCTGATCACCCGCGACAGGGCCGAGATCGAGGCGTTCCGCGACGAGTTCGGCGAGATCGTGATGAAGCCGCTCTACGGCCATGGCGGCGCGACCGTGTTCAAGACCGGCAAGGACGACCCGAATTTCGGCTCGCTCTACGATCTCTTCGCCGGCATTTTTCGCGAACCCTGGGTGGTGCAGCGCTTCATGAAGGAGGTCTCGGCCGGCGACAAGCGCATCATCCTGATCGACGGCAAGGCGGCGGGCGCGGTCAACCGGGTTCCGGCCGAAGGCGACCTGCGCGCCAACATGGTGCGCGGCGGCGCGGCGGCCCCGACCGACCTGTCGAAGCGCGAACTGGAAATCTGCGAGGCGATCGGCCCGACCTTGCGCGAACGCGGGCTGCTGCTCGTCGGCATCGACGTGATCGGCGGCAACCTGACCGAGATCAACGTCACGGCGCCGACCGGCGTGCGCGCGATCAAGAAGCTCGGCGGGCCCGACCTCGCGGCGCAGCTCTGGGACGTGATCGAGAGCAAGCGATAATCGCGTGGCGAGCGGCGATGATCGGCGTTCCGATCGCCACGCGCTACTCGCCCTTCACATAACCCTTCCAGCATGTCCCCAGCGCGATTTCGCGCCGACCGGCCAGCGCTGGCCCGTAGATCGCCTTGATCGCCTCGTTCGCCGCCGTGACCGGGCAGAGCGGTTCCAGCACGAGATCGGCCGCCGCCACCGCCGCGAAGGTCTCCGGCTCCATTGCGGGCACGGCGCGGTAGGGATCGGCCCCGATGGCGACGTGGCGCACGCCGGCGCGGCCCATCAGCCAAGGGAAGGGATTTGCGAAGTTGAGGCTGAGCATCGTCTCGAAACGCACACCCTCGCGCGCCTCGTGGGCGAGGATCGCCTCGACGCCCGAATCGATCGCGAGCAGCCAGACCGCCTGGAAGTCGAGATCCGAATAGAGCGTGTGGCTCGGCAGCATCCGGCGCGCGGCGATCTCGCCATAGGTGGCCCGGTGCGTCGCGTAGATGTCGCGCATCGCGCCGGCGCGGTCGATGACGTCGCGATGCTGGGAGACGAGGCCGAGGCGGCCGAGATGGGTATGCGGCAGGGCGACATAGCCGGTCTGAGCCAGCAGGCTGCGCCCGGCGCGCTGCAGCACCGCCTCGATCGGCGGAAACGCGGTCGCGGCGACCAGCGCCATCACCAGCAGCGCCGGCCGCGAGCGCCTGTCCATCCACTGACGCAGGACCATCAGCAGCACGGGCCAGACGAAGATGAAGGCCTGGCCGCCGGTGTTCTGCGTCTCGAAGAAAAGTCCCGCGAACAGCGCGACCGCCAGCCAGAACGGTCCCCGGTCCAGCAGGGCGTGCAGCGCCGGCGCCGAGCGCGTCCGCAGCAGGGCGGCGGCGGCGGCCGCGATCTCGCGCCGCTCGAGGACGAGCAGCGTCACGAGAAGCGCGCCACCGCCCGCGACGATGTCGAGATGCAGCGAGCCGGCCTGCAGGAAGCGCGGGAGTATCCCGCCGGCATTGAGGCGCACCAGCGTGACGATGCCATCGAGATAGGCTGCGACGAGGCCGGTCGCGAGTTCCAGCCCGAGCAGCGCCGCACCGGCGGCGAAGGCCGCGGAGAGGCTGCCGCGCCAGCCGATCCGCCCGGCGGCGAGCGCGAAAGCCGCGAGCAGTCCGCCCGCGAGCAGCCCGGTGACCTTGATCAGCAGCAGCGCCAGCAAGGTCCAGAGCATCACGAGCGTCAGCATCCGCCTGTCGCGCATGAAGGCCAGCGCGGCGGCCAGCACATAGAGCACGATGCTGACCTGGCGGTTGTAGATGCCGAAGCCGTCGAAGCCGGGGAAGAACGAGTGCTGCTCGACATTGACGGGCAGGATCTGGAAGACGAGGTAGGGCAGCAGCAGCGCCAGCGCCGTGGCGCGCGAGCGCCCGTCGACCTCGCGCAGCACCAGCGCCATGGCAGGCGCGGTGACGAGGAAGACCGACCACTGCACCAGCAGGAGCGGCTGCGACTGCGAAAAGACCGACCCCAGAGCAGTGAACAGCCAATAGCCGAGCGGCCCGACGGGCGCGAAGAAATCGAGCGAGGGCGTCTGCCCGCCGGCGATCCGGTTTGCCGCGTCGAGATAGACGACGAGGTCCCAGTACATCGCGCCGAGCGGCAGGGTCAGCGGCCTCGTCAGCAGCAGGGCGCAGGCGAGGACGGCCAGTCCCAGGATGAGAAGCGGCGAGGCGGCGGCCGACAGGCCGCGGCGCAGCGCGCCCCTGCGCGTGTCGAGTCCGATCCGCTCTTCCGCCATCGCCATTCTTATGCCCCGCCCCCGGCATGCCGTTCGGGGCCACTGTGCCGGGCGGAAGTTAAGGACAGGCTTACCGGCCGATACCTCTCCCGGTCGTGCTATGCCTTGGAGCCTGCGGCGCTTCCGGTGAGCGGATTTGCCGCGTCCCAGCGGTAGCGCATCGTATCGAACCGCATCGTCATCGCGTCGACGAGAAGCAGCTTGCCGACCAGCGGCTCGCCGAAGCCGGCGACCGCGCGGATCACCTCCAGCGCCATCAGCGAGCCCATCACGCCGGCCAGCGCGCCGAGCACCCCGGCCTCGGCGCAAGGGGCGACCGTGCCCGGCGGCGGCTCGTGCGGGAACAGGCAGCGATAGCTCGGATTGGGTGTCCCGTCCGCGGCCCGCTCATGGGCGCGGATCGTCGTCAGCGAGCCGTCGAAGCGCCCGAGCGCGGCCGTGACCAGCGGCTTGCGCTCGTGGAAGCAGGCGTCGGACACGGCATACCGCGTCGCGAAATTGTCGGAGCCCTCGGCGACGACGTCGTAGAAGGCGATCAGCGCCCGGGCATTGTGCGGGTCGATGCGGGTGACGTGCTCCTCGACCACGACGTTGGGGTTCAGCCGCGTCACGAAGGCGGCGGCCGCGACGGCTTTCCGCGCCCCGATGTCCTGCGCGCCGAAGATGGTCTGGCGCTGCAGGTTCGAAAGCGAGACCACGTCGTCGTCGACGATGCCGATCTTGCCGATGCCCGCCGCCGCCAGATACTGGATTAGCGGCGCGCCCAGCCCGCCGGCCCCGACGACGAGCACGCGCGCATTCTTGAGCCGGTTCTGGCCCGGACCGCCGATCTCGGGCAGCACCAGATGACGGGCGTAGCGTTCGATCTCGTCCTCGGTCAGGCTCATGCGGGCGCGCTCATGGCGCAAGGATTAAGCCGGGAAGGGGGCCTCGGCAATCGCCGAACGCTCGCGATGGCGCCCCGGAGGCCGGCTTGCGCGCCCGCAGCCGTCTTGGCCACGCGTTCAAGCCATGCCATCGTAGCCCATCAAGGGGCGGGCCAACCGCTCCGGCATCGAACAGGGGATTTCCATGCGGTTGAAGTCTTTCGCGCTGGCGCTGGCCGGCGTCGCGCTCTGCGCCGTGGCGGCCATGGCGCAAACGGCGATCAAGCCTGCGATCGTCTATGACAAGGGCGGCAAGTTCGACAAATCCTTCAATGAAGGCGTTTTCGGCGGGGCCGAGCAGTTCAAGAAGGAGACCGGGATCGAGTTCCGCGACTTCGAGCCCACCAACGACGCGCAGATCGAGCAGGCGCTGCGCCGCTTCGCCCGCGACGGCCATTCGCCGATCATCGCGGTCGGGTTCTCGCAGGCCACCGCGCTGCAGAAGGTCGCGGCCGAGTTTCCGGCGCTGAAATTCACCATCATCGACATGGTGGTGGAACTGCCCAATGTGCAGTCGGTCGTGTTCAAGGAGCATGAGGGCTCCTATCTCGTCGGTCTGCTGGCCGGCATGGCGTCCAAGTCCAACAAGGTCGGCTTCGTCGGCGGCATGGACATCCCGCTGATCCGCAAATTCGCCTGCGGCTATGTCCAGGGCGTCAAGGCGGCGAAGAAGGACGCCGAGATCTACCAGAACATGACCGGCTCGACGCCGGCGGCCTGGAACGACCCGGTCAAGGGCGGCGAGCTCGCCAAGTCGCAGATCGACCGCGGGGCCGACGTGATCTACCACGCGGCCGGCGGCACCGGCATCGGCGTGCTGCGCGCCGCGGCCGACGCCGGCAAGCTCGGGATCGGCGTCGATTCCAACCAGAACGGACTGCAGCCCGGCAAGGTCCTGACCTCGATGCTCAAGCGCGTCGACGTCGCGACCCATGCCTCCTTCAAGGCGGCGCGCGACGGCAACTGGAAGCCGGGCATCTCGGTGCTCGGCCTCAAGGAGGACGGCGTCGGCTGGGCGCTGGACGACGCCAACAAGAGCCTCGTCACGGCCGAAATGAAAGCCGCAGCCGACAAGGCGAGGGCGGACATCATCTCGGGCGCGGTGAAGGTGCATGACTACATGAGCGATTCGAAGTGCGCGATGTGAGGCACGACGCCTTTGGTTGTGGCGCGAGGAACCCCTCTCCCGGAGGGAGAGGGGCAGGGGTGAGGGGTCGGCCCTTCAACCAGTTGCGCGAGATCGATCCGCACCTCCGTTCATGCCTACCCCGAAACGTCCGTCACCTCACCCCTGCCCCTCTCCTTACAGGAGAGGGGTTCCGGTTGGTGCGTCCCGCCCCATGATCATCACCATCCTCGGCTCCGGCGACGCCTTCGGCACGGGCGGGCGTTTCAGCACCTGCCTGCATGTCGAGGCCGGCGGGGAGCGGCTGCTGCTCGATTGCGGTTCGTCCAGCATGGTGGCGCTCAACAAGGGCGGCATCGACCGCAACGGCCTCTCCACCCTGCTCTTCACGCATTTCCACGGCGATCATTTCGGCGGGCTGCCGGCCTTCCTGCTCGACGCGCAGTTCGTCTCGCGGCGCAAGGAACCGCTCACGATCGCGGGGCCGGCCGGTATCGAGCATCGCACGCGGCACGCGCTGGAGACCGATTTTCCCGGCGCCTCGACCAATCCCTGGCGCTTCCCGATCTCTTACGTCGAGGTGACGCCCGATGAGCCGGCGACGCTGGCCGGCCTCGACATCGCCGCCTTCCCGATGGCGCATGACGAGCGCGCCGGGCCGTGCCAGGGCTACCGGCTGGCGGCGGACGGCAAGGTCTTCGCCTTTTCCGGCGACACGGCCTGGACCGGCGCGCTGATCCCGCTTTCGGCCGGGGCGGATGCGCTGCTGGTCGAGTGCTATACCTGGAATACCAAGCTCGCGAACCATCTCGACTACGAGACGCTGGCGCAGAACCGCGACCGGCTGTCGGCAGAGCGGATCGTGCTGACGCATATGGGCGTCTCGATGCTGGCGCATGAAGAGTCGTTGCCCGAGGAACGGGCTTTCGACGGCATGGTGCTCGCGCTGTGACCGACACACCCGCCATCGAACTTGTCGGAATCTCCAAGCGCTTCGGCGCGGTGCAGGCGAACCGGGACGTCTCGCTTTCGGTGGCGGCGGGCTCGATCCACGGCATCGTGGGCGAGAACGGGGCCGGCAAATCGACGCTGATGTCGATCCTCTACGGATTCTATGAAGCCGATTCCGGCGAGATCAAGATCGCGGGCGCGCCACGCGCCATCCGCTCATCCGGCGATGCGATCGCGGCCGGCATCGGCATGGTCCACCAGCACTTCATGCTCGTCGAGACCCTTTCGGTGGTCGAGAACGTCGTGCTCGGCGCGGAGGGCGGCGCCTTCCTGAAGGGCGGGCTGACCAAGGCGCGCGCCGAACTCGGCCGGCTCTCGCGGGATTACGGCCTCGTCATCGACCCGGACGCCATCGTCGGCGAGCTTTCGGTCGGTCTGCAGCAGCGCGTCGAGATCCTCAAAAGCCTCTATCGCGGAGCCGATATCCTGATCCTCGACGAGCCGACGGCCGTGCTGACCCCGCCCGAGGCCGACCAACTCTTCGTCCTGCTGCGCGCGCTGAAGGGCCAGGGCAAGACCGTGATCCTGATCACGCACAAGCTGCGCGAGATCATGGACGCGACCGACGCCGTCTCGGTGATGCGGCGCGGCGAGATGGTGGCGCATGTGAAGACGTCCGAGACCTCGCCGCCGGAGCTTGCCGAGGCGATGGTGGGCCGGCGCGTGCTGTTGCGCGTCGAGAAGGAGCCGCGCGAGCGAGGCGCGGCCGTTCTGGAGGCGGTCGGCCTCAGCGTCACCGATGCGCGCGGCATCCAGCTTTTAAGCGAGGCCAGCCTGACGCTGCATGCGGGCGAGATCGTCGGCATCGCCGGCGTCGCCGGCAATGGCCAGAGCGAGCTGCTCGACGTGCTGGCCGGGCTGGCCACGCCTTCGCGCGGGGTGATCCGGCTCAACGGCGAAATCCTGTCCGCCGCCGACCGGCGACCCGCCCGCCTGCGCGAACTTGGCCTGATGCACATCCCCGAGGACCGGCAGAAGGCCGGCCTCGTCACCGCCTTCACGGCCGCCGAGAACGCCATTCTCGGCTACCAGCACGAGGCGGCCTTCGGAACCGGCCCGTTCCTGTCGCCGCGCGCCATCGCCGCCCATGCGCGCGAGGCGTTTTCGGCCTATGACGTGCGACCGCCGGACCCCGCGCTGAAGACCGCGAATTTTTCCGGCGGCAACCAGCAGAAGATCGTGCTGGCGCGCGAGATCGAGCGCGCGCCGAAGGTGCTGCTGGTCGGCCAGCCGACGCGCGGCGTCGATATCGGCGCGATCGAGTTCATCCACCGCCGCCTGATCGCCCTGCGGGACGCGGGCGTCGCGATCCTGCTTGTCTCGGTCGAACTGGAGGAGGTGATGGCGCTGTCGGACCGCATCCTGTGCATGTGCGGCGGGCGGATCACCGGCGAGCGGGCGGCGGAGGAGACTGACGAGCGCGATCTCGGGCTGCTGATGGCGGGCGTGACGGAGCGGGCGGCGTGAGACGGGGCTTCACCCAGAATGGGTCCGGCTCTTCTATCCCCCCTTGTGGGGGAGAGATAGAGAGGGGGGGCGTCCCGCCTGGTGAGCGCTCGCTTGGTCGTTCGCCCCCCACCCCAACCCCTCCCCACAAGGGGGAGGGGCTCCCGCGCCTTTCCCTCAAAGCGGCCGGCGCACCATGAGCGCCGCCCCCGTCGCCCTGCCGCGCTGGGCCGATGCCGGGCTCGTGCCGCTCGTCTCGGTCGCGGCCGCGCTCGTCGTCGCGGGCCTCGTCGTCATCGGCATCGGCGAGAGCCCGCTGGAGGCGACCGCGCTCCTGCTGCGCGGCTCGCTCGGCAGCGCCGAGGGGCTGGCCTTCACGCTCTACTACACCACCAACTTCATCTTCACGGGGCTCGCCGTCGCGGTCGCGTTCCATGCCGGGCTGTTCAACATCGGCGGCGAGGGGCAGGCGACGATCGCGGGCATCTTCGCGGCGCTCGCCTGCCTCTGGCTCGCGCCGTTGCCCGGCATCCTGCTCGTTCCGCTGGCGATACTGGCCGCGGCCGCGGGCGGGGCGCTCTACGGTTTCGTCCCGGGCTGGCTGCAGGCGACGCGCGGCAGCCATGTCGTGATCACCACGATCATGCTCAACTTCATCGCCGCGACGCTGCTGGTCTATCTGCTGGTCGAAACGATCGGCAAGCCCGGCTCGATGCAGCCGGAAACGCCGGAGTTCGCCAAGCACGCCATATTGACGCCGATGCATCTGCTGCTCGCGCCGCTGGGCGTCACGCTGCCGGCGACGCCGCTCAACTCGGCCTTCCTGCTGGCGCTGGCTTGCCTCGTCGCGGTCTGGGCGCTGATCTTCCGCTCGCGGCTCGGCTACGCGATCCGCACCACCGGGGCCAATCCGAGGGCCGCGGCCTATGCCGGCATTTCGCCGGCGCGCATCACCATGGTGGCGATGGCGATCTCGGGCGCGCTCGCTGGCGGGCTCGCGGTCAACGAGGCGATGGGGGTGCAGCACCGGCTCGTGCTCGACTTCACCGCAGGCTACGGCTTCGTCGGCATCGCGGTGGCGCTGATGGGGCGCGGCCATCCGGTCGGGGTGGCGCTCGCGGCCTTCCTCTTCGGCATCCTCTACCAGGGCGGGGCGGAGCTTTCCTTCGACAAGCCGACCATCACCCGCGACATGGTCGTCGTCATCGGCGGCGTCATCATCCTGTTCGCCGGCGCGCTGGACGGGCTGTTTCGGCGCGTGGTGGCGGGCGCGCTCAGCCTCGGAAGACGGGGCTGACCATGGAGTGGGTCCAGACGCTCGCCGTCATCCTCGATTCCGGCGTCAGGCTGTCGATCCCGCTGCTCTGCGCGGCGATGGCCGGCCTGTGGTCGGAGCGGGCCGGCGTCGTCGATATCGGGCTGGAGGGCAAGATGCTGGTCGCGGCCTTCGCCGCCGGCGTGATCGCTTACCAGAGTGGCTCGGCCTGGGCCGGCCTCGGGGCCGGCATGCTGGCGGCGATCCTGCTCTCGCTCGTCCATGGCTTCGCCGCCATCACCTGGCGCGGCAACCAGATCGTCTCGGGCGTCGCGATCAACATGCTGGCGGCGGGGCTGACCGTGATCCTCGGCAACGCCTGGTACGGGCAGGGTGGGCGCACGCCTTCGCTGGAGGGGGCGGCGCGGTTTCCCGACATCGTCCTGCCCCTCGCGCCGCAAGCCCGCCAGAGCATTCCCGGGCTCGGCACGTTGTATGACGAGGTCGTCTCCGGCCATGCAGCCTTGGTCTATCTCGCCGTCGCCAGCGTGGCGCTGACTGCCTTCGCGCTGAAGCGGACGCGGTTCGGGCTGCGCCTGCGCGCGGTCGGCGAGAACCCGGCGGCGGTCGACACCGCCGGCATCTCGGTCGCGGGTCTGCGCTATGCGGCGGTCGTGATCTGCGGCGTGCTCTGCGGGCTCGGCGGGACCTATCTCGCCGTCTCGCAATCGGCCGGCTTCCTGCCGCACATGACCGCCGGCAAGGGCTTCATCGCGCTGGCGGCCGTGATCTTCGCCAATTGGCGGCCGGTTCCGGCGCTCTGGGCCTGCCTGCTCTTCGGCATGCTGGACGCGGTCGCGATCCGGCTGCAGGGCGTCTCGCTGCCCGGCATCGGCCTCGTGCCAGTGCAGGCGATCCAGGCGTTGCCCTATCTGATGACCATCATCCTGCTCGCCGGCTTCATCGGCAGATCGACTCCGCCCAAGGCCTCCGGGCAACCCTATGTCAAGGAACGCTGAGCCGATGCCCGCCGCCGAGCCGGATTTCGACGCGCTGTTTTCCGCCGCAAAGGCGGTGCAGGCGCTCGCCTACGCGCCCTATTCGCGCTTCAGGGTCGGCGCGGCGCTCATCGCCGATGACGGCGTCGTCTATGCCGGCTGCAATGTCGAGAACGCGGCCTATCCGTCGGGGACCTGCGCCGAGCAGGGCGCGATCTCGGCGATGATCGCGGGCGGCGGGCGCGCGATCATGGCGCTCGTCGTCTATGGCGAAGGCGAGGAACTGGTGACGCCCTGCGGCGCCTGCCGGCAGCGCATCCGCGAATTCGCGGAGGCCGACATGCCTGTCGCGATCGCAGGCCCGGAGGGCGTCCGCGCCCGCTATTCGCTTTCCGTCCTGTTGCCAGCTTCGTTCGGACCGGCCAATTTGCGGCGGTGATTTGCGCCGGCCGGGTTCCGGCCGTGTGGCGCACGGCAGGGCTCCGAGGCGGACCGACAATGGCGGTGGATGCAAGATTCGACGCGGCGGCCTCGACGCTGATCGACAGGGGAGTCGATGGCCCGATCGACTGCGCGATCGTGCTCGGCACGGGGCTCGGCCGCATCGCCGAGGACATGCTGACCAAAGCGACGATCGCCTATGCCGACATCCCCGGCTTCCCGCAGGGCGAGGTCTCCGGCCATGCCCGGCAACTCAGCTACGGTTCGCTCTATGGCAAGCATGTGCTGATCTTCCAGGGCCGGGCGCATTATTACGAGACGGGCGATTCCGCCGTGATGCGCGTGCCGATCGGCATGCTCGCGGCCTTCGGCTCGCCGCCCCTGATCCTGACCAATGCGGCGGGCTCGCTGAAGCCGGACCTGCGCCCCGGCGGCATGGCGCTGATCACCGACCACATCAACTTCAACGGCCCCAACCCGCTGATCGGCGATGAAGGCGACGGCCGCTTCGTGCCGATGGTCGACGCCTACGACCCGCATCTGCGGACGCGGCTGAAGAAGGCGGCGGCGACCGCCGGCGCGCATATGGGCGAGGGCGTCTATATGTGGTTTTCCGGCCCGAGCTTCGAGACGCCGGCCGAAATCCGCATGGCCAAGATGCTGGGGGCCGATCTCGTCGGCATGTCGACGGTGCCTGAGGTCATCCTGGCGCGGCGTCACGGCATCCGCGTGGCCGGCATCTCGGTCGTCACCAATATGGGCGCGGGCCTGATGGGCGGCGCGCCGAGCCATGGCGAGACGCGCGACACCGCGCTCACCGCGCTGACGGGCCTGCGCCGCCTGTTGCGCGCCTTCATGGCGGATCTCTGATCATGACCGATACCGAAATCGCCATCCGCGCCTTGTCCCTGCTGGACCTGACCGATCTCGGCGACGAGGCGACGGAGGCTGGCGCGCTCGCGCTCTGCGCCCGCGCCGTCGCGCCCCCCGTCCCCGTCGCGGCGGTCTGCATCTGGCCGCGCTTCGTCGCCGTGGCGCGCAAGGCGCTGGGCGACGGACCGGTCAGGATCGCGACCGTGGTGAACTTTCCTGAGGGCGGAACCGCCATCGCGCCGGTGCTGCGCGAGACCGAGGCCGCGCTGGCCGACGGGGCCGACGAGATCGACCTCGTCCTTCCCTGGAGCATGGTGCTGACAGGCTACACCACCAGCGCCCAGTCCATGGTGAGCAACGTCAAGGGTCGCTGCGGCGACAGGCTGCTCAAGGTCATCCTGGAGACGGGCGAATACCCCGACGCCGCGAAGATCCAGGCCGTCAGCGAACTCGCCATCGCCTGCGGCGCGGATTTCATCAAGACATCGACCGGCAAGACCCAGCGCTCGGCGACGCTGGCGGCGGTGCGCGTCATGCTCGGCGTGATCGGCTTCGCGCAGCGCCCGGTCGGCATCAAGCCGTCGGGCGGCATCCGCACGCTGGCCGACGCGAAGGGCTATCTGGCGCTGGCGGATGCGATGATGGGTGAGGGCTGGGCGACGCCCGCCACCTTCCGCTTCGGCGCGAGCGGATTGCATCAGGTTCTGCTCGATGCGATCGCCGGCGAGGCGGGCGGCAAAGGCGTCACAGAGGCGACCGGACCCTATTGAGATGAAACTGACCCAGGAGATCATCGCCGCCAAGCGCGACGGCGCGACGCTGCCGGCCGAAGACATCCGCCAGCTCATCGCGGGCCTGACCGACGGCTCGGTCAGCGAGGGGCAGGCTGCGGCCTTCGCCATGGCGGTGCTCTTCCGCGACATGGACGAAGGCGAGCGCGTCGCGCTGACGCTGGCGATGCGCGATTCGGGCTCCGTGCTGAACTGGGACGACCTGCCGGGGCCGGCGCTCGACAAGCACTCGACCGGCGGTGTCGGCGACACCGTTTCGCTGCCGCTGGCCGCGGCGGTCGCGGCCAGCGGCGGCTATGTGCCGATGATCTCGGGCCGCGGGTTGGGCCATACCGGCGGCACGCTCGACAAGCTCGACGCGGTGCCGGGCTATGTCACCCAGCCCGACAACGACCTCTTCCGAAAGGTGGTGCGCGCGCATGGCTGCGCCATCATCGGCCAGACCGCCGATCTCGCCCCGGCCGACAAGCGCCTCTATGCGATCCGCGACGTCACCGCGACGGTGGAATCGCTGCCGCTGATCACGGCCTCGATCCTGTCCAAGAAGCTCGCCGCCGGCCTGCACGGCTTGGCGATGGATGTGAAATTCGGTTCCGGCGCCTTCCTGCCCGACCCGGCCAGGGCGCGCGAACTCGCCGGCGCGCTGGTCGATGTCGCCAATGGCGCGGGCCTGCCGACGACGGCGCTTCTGACCGACATGGCGGAGCCGCTGGCGAGCGCGGCGGGCAACGGGCTCGAAGTCGCCTATGCGCTCGACCATCTCACGGGCAAGCGCCGCGAGCCGCGCTTCCACCAGGTCACGGTCGCGCTCGCAGCCGAGATGCTGCTGCTCGGCAGGCTCGCGGCCGACATCACTGAAGCGACGGCCAGGATAGAGGCGGCCTTCGCCAGCGGAGCGGCGGCCGAGCGCTTTTCCCGCATGGTCGCGGCGCTGGGCGGCCCGTCAGACCTGCTCGAGAAGCCGGGCCGGCATCTCGACGCCGCGCCGATCGCGCGGCCGGTCCATGCCTTGAAGCCCGGCGTCGTGCAGGGCGTCGATACGCGCGCGGTCGGACTGGCCGTGGTGGCGCTGGGCGGCGGGCGCACCCGCCCGCAGGATGCGATCGACCATGCCGTCGGCATCATCGAGCTTGCGGGCTTGGGCGATCAGGCCGGGCCGGACCGCCCGCTCGGCATCGTCCATGCCCGCAGCGAGGCCGGCTTCGAGGCGGCGCGGGCGCGCCTGCTTCAGGCCTATCGCATCGGCGACGGGCCGGCCGGCCATGGCAAGCTGATCACCGAACGCATGACGGAGACTTCGAAGCGATGAGCCTGCTGGTGGCGATGACGGGGTGGCATGTCGAGGATTGGCGCGCGCGCTTCAGGGCCGAATTGCCGGATATGCCCATCGTGATCCTGGGCGAGCCCTTCGACCGCCGCGCCGTGCACTACGTCGCGAGCTGGAAGCATCCGCCCGGCAGCCTCGCCGGCCTGCCCAACCTCGCCGCGATCTTCTCGCTCGGCGCGGGCGTCGACCACCTGTTCTCCGACGACCGGTTGCCAGACGCGCCGATCGCGCGCGTGGTCGATCCCGACCTGACGACGCGGATGAGCGAATACATCGTGCTGCACTGCCTGATGTTTCTGCGCCAGCAGCGGCGCTACGACGCGCAGCAGCGCGCGGCAAGCTGGGAAGACGACCGCAACCAGCCGGCCGCCCGCTCCGCGCGCGTCGGCATCATGGGGCTGGGCGAACTCGGGCTCGACGCCGCCCGCAAGCTCCAGGCCATGGGTTTCGACGTCGCCGGCTGGAGCCGATCGCTCAAAAGCGTCGAGGGCCTCGCGACCTTCGCGGGCGAGGACGGCCTCGCGGCCTTCCTCGCCCGCACCGACATCCTCGTCAGCCTGCTGCCGCTGACGCCGGAGACGCGCGGGATGATCGACGCGACACTGCTGGCAGGTCTCGCCCAGGACGGCCGGCTCGGCGGGCCGTTCCTGATCAATGCCGGGCGCGGCGGCCTTCAGATCGAGGCCGACATCCTCGCTGCGCTCGAGGCCGGAACGCTGAAGGGCGCGACCCTCGACGTGTTCGAGACTGAGCCGCTGCCGACGGAATCCCGGCTCTGGAGCCATCCTGGCGTGACCGTGACGCCGCACAATGCGGCGATGTCGGAGCCGGAAGCCATCGTCACGCTGATCGCGGCGCAGATCCGGCGGCTGGAAGCCGGCGAGGCGCTGGAGCATTTGGTCGATCCCGGCCGCGGATACTGAAGCCCGTTGCCGCCGGGGTCGGCGCGACCCTGCGACCCGTTGCCGAGGGTCTGATCTCGCGCGCAATCCTCCGTTTCCGCGCCGAATTTCCGATCGTCCGAGTTCGGCGACATGGCCAAACCCGATTCCGTCTGACATTCTGTCGGCAGCTCCCATAAGAGGGGCGTTGCAGGAGAGGGAATTCCATGGAACGCAGAGAGTTGCTCAAGGGCATCGGCGCGGTAGCCGCCACGATCGCCGCCCCCGCCATCGGCCGCGCGCAATCCGTGCCGACACTGGTGGGCGCGGTGCAGTTCGGCGACGCGCATCCGTTCACGCAGGGGCTCCTCAAATTCGAGGAGCGCGTCAAGGCGCTTTATAACAAGCCGATCAACTTCACCTTGCACAAGGACTCGTCGCTCGGGCTCGAGAAGCAGTATTTCGAGTATATGGCGCAGGGCAAGAACGTCGACTACGCGGTCGTCTCGCCCGCTCACATGTCGACCTTCGCCAAGGCCGCCCCCTTCATCGACGCGCCGTTCGTCTTCCGCGATTTCGTCCATATGGAAGCGGTGGTGAACAAGGGGCTGCTCAACCCGATCGCCGACGAAATCGAGAAGAAGGCCGGCGTCCGGCTGATCGGCTATGGCGGCGGCGGCGTCCGTAACCTGTTCGCCAACAAGCCGATGAAGAGCGTCGCCGAGATCAAGGGCCTCAAGGTGCGGGTGCAGGGCGCGCCGATCTGGTCGCGCAGCTTCGCGGCCATCGGCATGTCGCCGACGGTGATCGCCTATAACGAGATCTACAACGCCATCCAGAACAACGTCATCTCCGCCGCCGAGAACGAGGCCGCCGGCATCGAGCAGATGAAGTTCTTCGAGGTCGCGCCCAACATCCTCATGACCCAGCACGCCGTCTCGGTGAGGCCGATCTGCTTCTCCATGAAGACGATGGCCACCTTGCCGAAGGATCTGCAAGAGGCCGTGATCCAGGCCGGCAAGGAAGCCGCCGATTACGAGCGCAAGGTGGAATCCGGCGGCGATTCCGAAATCCTCGTCAAGCTCGAGGCGGCCGGCAAGCTCAAGCGCATCCCGTTCGAGGACCGCGCGACCATGCAGAAGCTCGCCGAGCCGATCATGCAGGCCTACGCCAAGGAAGTCGACGCCAGCGCCATCCAGACCGCCATCGCCGGCGTCTGAACCCGTTGGCCCCGGGCGCGAAGGCGCCCGGGGTTCTCCCTTCGCGTGCAGGATGTCCTAATGGATGCCACTTCGTCTGGCAGGCTAAGCCTGTGGCGGCGCATGACGGCTGCCTATTCCCAGCTTCTTTCCGCGGTCGTCGTGCTGTCCGTCGGCATCCTGGTCGTTCCGGTGATGCTGCAGATCGTGTCGCGCTACACCGACCTGATCCCATCCTATATCTGGACCGAGGAGCTCGCCCGCTTCCTGTTCATCTGGACGGTGATGATCGGCGCCATCCTCGGCGTGCGCGACTCCGCCCATTTCGACGTCGACCTGCTGCCGAAGCTGGGCGCGCGGGCCGATGCCTTCATGCGTATCGTCGCCAGGCTCGGCATCCTCGCGATCGCGATCGTCTTCGTGACCGGCGGCATCGAGTTCACCCGGTTCGCCTGGAACCGGACTTCGGAGCTGGCCGAATTGCCGCTCTGGCTCATTCATGTCGCCTGGCCGATCGCTGGTCTGAGCTGGATCGCCTTCCTCGGCGAGCAGTTTCTCGACGATCTCCGCCTGCTCCTTGGAAAGACTCCCAGCCCATGACCGGCAGCGTTCTCTCGTCGGGACAGGCCGCCTTCGTCCTGTTCGGCTGCTTCTTCCTCGGCCTTCTCCTGCGGATTCCCGTCGCCTTCGCGCTAGGGCTCGCCTGTCTGCCGATCCTGATCATCGAGCCGCGGCTCGACACGATGACGCTGATGAGCGAGACCTTCAACGCGTTCAACTCCTTCATCCTGCTCGCCGTGCCGTTCTTCCTGCTGACGGCGAACCTGATGAATGTCGGCGGCGTGACCAATCGGCTGATGAGCCTGTCGCGGGCGCTCGTCGGGCATTTCCCGGGCGGCCTCGCCCAGATCAACGTCGTTCTGTCCTTCTTCTTCGCGGGCATCTCCGGCTCCTCGACGGCGGATGCCGCGAGCCAGTCGAAGATCTTCATCGAGGCCCAACGCAGGGAGGGCTACGACGACACCTTCTCGGTCGCGATCACGGCCGTCTCGGCGGTGCTGGCGGTGATCATCCCGCCATCGATCCTGATGATCGTCTGGGGCGGCATCCTGACCACGTCGATCGGCGCGCTGTTCCTCGCCGGCGTGATTCCTGGGTTGCTGATCGGCGTGGCGCAGATGGCGACGGTCCACTCCTATGCTGTGAGGCGCGGCTACCCGACCTATCCGCGCTCCTCGCTGCGGGGCGTGCTGAAAGCGGTCGAGCATTCGATCCTGGCGCTGGCGACGCCGGGGATCATCATCGGCGGCAAGGTCTTCGGCTGGTTCACCGCCACGGAATCGGCCGCGATCGCCGTGGTCTACGCCGGGTTCCTGTCGCTCATCGTCTATCGCGAGATGGACATGAAGGGGCTCTATGCGGCCCTGCTCGATACCGGCAAGCTGGCTGGAGTGACGCTGTTTTGCGTCGGAACCGCCTCGGCTTTCGGCTGGCTCATGGCCTATTACAAGATGCCGCAGGCGATCCTCGCCGGCGTCTCCGCCTGGGGCATGGGCTTCTACGAGACCGGCTTTTTCATCTCCGGCGTCTTCCTGCTCGTAGGCTGCTTCCTCGATGCGATACCTGCGATCATCATCGTCGGCCCCATCCTGGCCCCGCTGGCCAAGACGGTGATGATGGACCCGGTCCACTTCGCCATGATCGGCATCGTCAGCCTCGCCTTCGGGCTCGTGACGCCGCCTTACGGCCTGTGCCTGATGATCGCATGCTCGGTTGCCGGCATCACCATGCGCTCGGCGATCAGGGACACCATGATCATGCTGATGCCGATGTTCGTCGTGCTCGCGCTGATCATCATGTGGCCCAAGGTCTCGCTTTTCCTGCCCAGCCTGATCTCGCCGGAGTTCCTGAACTGACAGTTGAAACCGCGCGGGCAGGTCGACGCCGTTCGCATTGGATCGACCGTCCGGGTCGGAGCGACGTTTCCGTCATCGCTTCGTCATCGCCAGGTCGTCGCTCTGACAAGCGCGGCGCTCAAATCCTCCGGGTCCTTCTCGAACCCCGGAGCGTCCCATGCGCCTTTCCCTCGTCGCGGCCCTGCTGCTCTCCTCCACCATGCTCGCGGGCGCGCAAGACGCGCAGAAGGAATTCCCGGCCAGGCTCCTCGGCCATGCCCTGCTGCCGGCCGACACCATGGTCGCCGCTCCCGCCGACGCCCCCGCCGATCTCAGGGTCTCGGGCAAGTTCACCACGCCGGGCAAGCGCGTCGAGGCGGTCGGCACGGTGCCGGGCCTCTCGGGCGGCCGCCCGACCGGGCTCTCGACGCCGTTCCAGGGCCAGCCGGTGCAGGGATTCTCCGGCATCCGCTCGCTCGGCAATGGCGAGTTCCTGACGCTGACCGACAATGGCTTCGGCTCCAAGGCGAACTCGCCCGACGCGATGCTGTTCTTCCACCGCATCAAGGCCGATTTCGCAGGCGGCAAGATCGAACGCCTCTCCACCACCTTCCTGCACGACCCCGACAAGAAAGTGCCGTTCCGCATCGCCAACGAGGGCGCCGAGAAGCGCTACCTGACCGGCTCCGACTTCGACCCGGAATCGATCCAGCCGGTCGGCGGCAAGTTCTGGATCGGCGACGAGTTCGGCCCCTACCTCATCCGAGTCGATGCGACCGGCAAGGTCGAGGCCGTGTTCGAGACGATGGTCGAGGGCAAGCCCGCCCGCTCGCCCGACCATTACGCCGTGACGACGCCGGCCGCGCCGAACCTGCCCGTGGCCTTCAACGTCCGCCGCTCCAAGGGCTATGAGGGCATGGCGCAGTCGCCCGACGGGCGCTTCCTCTATCCGCTGCTCGAAGGGCCGATCTGGGACGATGCCACGAAGGGCAACGAGCAGCGCGACGGCAAGGAGGTGCTGCGTATCCTCGAATTCGACGTCCAGGCTGAGAAATGGACCGGCCGCTCCTGGTTCTTCCCGCTCGAGCAGGCGGGTCTGGCGATCGGCGACTTCAACATGATCGACGCGACGACCGCGCTGATCATCGAACGGGATAATGGCGAGGGCACAGCCGACAAGGCCTGCGCCGCCGGACAGCGCGGCCCGGACTGCTTCCACGATCTGGCGAAATTCAAGCGCATCGTGAAGATCGAGATGACCGACGCCAATGTCGGCAAGGCCGTTCGCAAGATCGGCTTCATCGACCTGATGAAGATCGCCGACCCGGACAAGAAGGCGAAGCAGGGCGCCATCGACGGCGTGCTGCCCTTCCCGTTCTTCACCATCGAGAACGTCGACGTGGTCGACCGGGCGGCGGGCGTCATCGTCGTCGGCAACGACAACAACCTGCCGTTCTCCTCCTCGCGCGATCCGAAGAAGGCCGACGACAACGAGCTGGCGCTGCTGTCGGTGAAGGAGCTGCTCGACGCGAAGTGAAGCGAGATCGCCCATCGTCCGCCGTGGAGGGGAAGCGCCGGAACCGCAGCGTTCGCGCGCCCCATCCTCGAACGGCCTGCCGCCCGAACCCCTGCCCTCATCCCGAGGAGCAGGGGTTCGTCGTTTCATGCCGTCGCCGGGCGGGAGCCCCCATCGAATCGCCGCGCCAGCGTGCGGCAGGCGGCTTGCATCCGCGCAATCCGGCCATTCGCTCAAACCGCATGGTCAAACGCGCAGCGCCGCGCATAGTGCGGGGCACAGCCGAGCCGGAGACCGCCAGCCCATGCCGATCCCTGCCTACGACATCGTCATCCGCCGCGGCACGCTTGCGACCGCGACCGATGTGTTCGAGGCCGATCTCGGCATCAGGGGCGAGGCCATCGCCGCGATCGGCCTCGATTTGCCGGCGGGCGCAAGCGAGATCGACGCCTCCGGCCGGCTGGTGCTGCCGGGCGGCGTCGACGCGCACTGCCATATCGAGCAGCTTTCGGGCGGCGGGCTGATGAACGCCGACACCTTCGAAACCGCGACGCGCTCCGCCGCCTTTGGCGGCACGACCTCGGTGATCTGCTTTGCCGCCCAGCACAGGGCCAGGAGCCTCGCGACCACCGTCAGCGACTACGCGGCGCTGGCGAAGAAGGGCGCGATCGTCGACTACGCTTTCCACCTGATGGTGGCGAACCCCGACGAGCAGACCATCACGACCGACCTGCCGGCGCTGATCTTTGCCGGGCACCGCTCGGTCAAGGTGTTCATGACCTATGACGCGGTGCAGGTCGACGACCAGCAACTGCTCGACGTGATGCTCAGCGCGCGCAACGCCGGCGCGCTGGTCTGCGTCCATGCCGAGAACCACGGCCTGCTGAAATGGATGGGCGAGCGGCTGACGAAGCGCGGCTATGTCGCGCCGAAATACCATGCGGTGAGCCATCCGCGCGCGGCGGAGGTCGAAGCCTTCCACCGGCTGATCGCCTTCTCGGAACTGCTCGACCAGCCGATCTGCATCTTCCACGTTTCGACCGCCGAAGGCGCCAGGGTGATCCGCGAGGCGCGCGGACGCGGCGTCAAAATCTACGCCGAAACCTGCCCGCACTACCTGCTGATGACGGCGGACGAACTCGACAGGCCCGGCATCGAGGGCGCGAAATGGGTCTGCTCCCCGCCGCAGCGGCAGGCCGCCGATCAGGAGGCGCTGTGGCAGGCGCTGGCGCTGGGCGATCTGCAGATCCTCTCCTCCGACCACGCGCCCTACCGCTTCGACGAGAGCGGCAAGCTTTCGGCCGGGCCCAATCCCGGTTTCAAGCAGATCGCCAACGGCATGCCGGGGCTGGAGATGCGGCTGCCGGTGCTGTTCGACGCGATGGTGAGCAAGGGCAGGCTCGGCCTGAAGAAGTTCGTCGAACTGACCTCGACCGCGCCGGCGCGGATCTACGACCTGCCGCGAAAAGGCTCGCTCGCGATCGGGATGGACGCCGACATCGCGATCTGGGATGCCGGACGCAAGGTTGCGCTCGCCGACGACCTGCACGACAACACCGGCTATAACCCCTTCGCGGGCCGCACGATCACCGGCTGGCCCGAGACGGTGCTGCGGCGCGGCGAGGTCGTGGTGAGCGAAGGCGCGCTGAAGGCTGCCGCAGGGTCGGGCAGGCTGATGCTGCGCGAGGCCGGCGAGGCGACGAAGCCGACGGGCAGGCTCTCGCCGGAATTTGATCCGGCGCGGAATTTCGGAGCGGAGCTATACTGATGTCCGGCACCATTTTCGTCATCAACCCGAACTCGACGGAAGCCGTCACGGCCGGGATCGACAAAGCCGTCGAGCCGCTGCGCGCGAGCGACGGACCGGCGATCGAATGCCTGACGCTGGCAGAAGGCCCGCCCGGCATCCAGTCGCAGCGCGATGTCGACGGCGTCATCGGGCCGCTCTTGAGCCGCGCGGCCGGGCTGGAGAACGAGGCCGCCGCCTTCGTCGTCGCCTGCTTCTCCGACCCCGGCATGCATGCGTTGCGCGAGCAGAGCCGGCGGCCGGTGCTCGGCATCGCCGAATCGGGCGTTTTGCAGGCGCTGACGCTCGGCCAGCGTTTCGGCGTGATCGCGATCCTGCCGACCTCGATCCCGCGCCATCTGCGCTATTTCGGCGCGATGGGCGTGATGGCGCGCTTCGCCGGCGATCTCTCGATCGGCATGGGCGTGACCGAACTCAGCAACGAGGAGAAGACGCTGGAGCGCATGACCGCGACCGGCAGGACGCTGCGCGACATGCACCATGCCGATGTCGTCGTGATGGGCTGCGCCGGCATGGCCCGCTTCCGGCGGCCGCTGGAGGAAGCGCTCGGCATCCCGGTGGTCGAGCCGACGCAGGCCGCGACGGCGATGGCGGTCGGCCGCGTCAGGCTGGCGGCGGCCTGATCAAAACTCGATCCCCGCCTGCGCCTTCACGCCCGCAGTGAAGTGATGCTTCACCAGCGTCATTTCCGTCACCAGATCGGCGGCCGCGATCAGCTCCGGCTTGGCGTTGCGGCCGGTGACGACGATGTGCAGGTCGGCGCGCCTGGCCGAGAGCGCCGCCACGACCTCTTCGAGCGGCAAATAGTCGTAGCGCAGCGCGATGTTGAGTTCGTCGAGCACGATCAGGCGGATCGTCTCGTCTTCCATCAGCTCTTTCGCCTTGGCGAAGGCGCGGCCGGCGGCGGCGATGTCGCGGGCCTTGTCCTGCGTCTCCCAGGTGAAACCCTCGCCCATCGTGTGCCAGGCGATCCGGTCGCCGAATGCGTCGAGCGCCTTGCGCTCGCCGGTTTCCCAGGCGCCCTTGACGAACTGCACTACGCCGACGCGCCAGCCATGGCCGAGCGCGCGCAGCATCAGCCCGAAGGCGGCGGTCGACTTGCCCTTGCCCGGCCCGGTGTTGACGATCAGCAGGCCCTTCTCGATCGTCTTCCCCGCGACCTCGGCGTCCTGCACCGCCTTGCGTTTGACCATCTTGGCCTTGTGGCGGGCGGCGTCATCGGTCTCGATCATCGTCATTTCAAACCTGTCATTTCACCTGCATCGGCAGTCCGGCGACCATGAAGACCACGCGGCCGGCCCGCGCCGCAAGGCGCTGGTGCAGCCGGCCGGCCTCGTCGCGAAAACGCCGCGCCAGCGCGTTGTCGGGCACGATGCCGAGGCCGACCTCGTTGGAGACCAGCACGACGGGGCCGGTCACCGAGGCGCAAGCGTCGATCAGATCGTCGCAGGCGGCGTTCGTGTCTCGTTCGGCCAGGATGAGATTGGTCAGCCAGAGCGTCAGGCACTCGACGAGAATCGGCTGTCCTTCCGGTCGAGCGCGAATCGCGTCCGGCAGCTCCAGCGGCGCATCGACCGTGATCCAGTCCGGCGAACGCCGGCTCCGATGCTCGGCGATGCGCGCGGCCATCTCGTCGTCCCAGGGTTGCGCGGTGGCGATATAGGTCCATGGCGCGGGCAGAGCCTCGACCAGCGCCTCGGCATGCCGGCTCTTGCCGGAGCGCGCGCCGCCGAGGACGAGGATGAGATGAGGACTGTCTTCGGTCATGTCGGCTCGCAAGGAAGCGCGCGGTGCATTGCACACCAGCCCGCACATGGCTAATGATCATGCACGACGGTGCCCCGGCAACGGGGTGAAAAGGGAACGCGGTGAAATGCCGTGGCTGCCCCCGCAACTGTAAGCGGCGAGCCTCGCGCCATCGGCCACTGGGAGCGATCCCGGGAAGGCGGCGAGAGGTCTTAGACCCGCGAGCCAGGAGACCTGCCGTCGAGACTGCTTCTCATGGGCCCATCGGACGGGGTGTTCCGACGGCGGCTGTGTCCGCGCGACCGTTTTGGGCGCGCGGCTCCGTCTGTGGGAGCTTTGGCTGGTCGCGAGGCCGCTGCCTTTGACGGAGATGACCACGATGACGCTGCTCGCCCGCCTCGTTCCTGCCCTTGCTTTCGCCGCGCTCGCGGCCTCGCCCGCGCTGGCTCACCATCCGATGGGCGGCACGACGCCCGCGACGCTCGGGCAGGGTCTGCTGTCGGGCCTCGGTCACCCCATTCTCGGGCTCGACCATCTCGCCGCCCTGATCGCGGTCGGCCTGGTCGCGAGCCGCTTCGCCTCCGGCGCGCTCCTGCTGCCGGTGCTCTGGATCGTTGGCATGGGGGGCGGCGCCTTCGCGCATATGCAGTCCATCGACCTGCCGGCCGGCGAAATCCTCGTCGCGGCCAGCGTCATCGTGATCGCGGCGCTCGCGATCTGGCGGCCGGCGCTGCCGCTGCCGGCGATCGGCGCGCTCTTCGCGGCGGCCGGCTTCGCCCATGGCCATGCGCTTGCGGAAGCCATCATCGGCGCGGACCGTCTCGTCGTCGGGGCCTATCTGGTGGGTCTCGTCGCGATCCAGGCGGCCGTCATGGTCGGCGCAACCTTGCTGGCGCGCCGCCTGTTCTCGGTCGAGAGCGGTTCGCCGCTGCCGCTGCGCGCGATCGCGGCCGGGCTCGCCGTGGTCGGCGTCGTGTTCCTGGCCTCGGCGCTTCCCGGCTCGGCCTGAGCCACAGCCAGCCATGACCGACGCCTTGCAAAGGTCGCGCCCGGAAACGGGCGCGGACACCGTTCGCATTCTCGTCTGCGCGAGTTGCCGCGCAGCCGGCGGCGACCCCGATGCGCCGCGACCGGGCGCGATCCTCGCCGCCGCGCTCGCGACGGCTTTGGCCGAGGGCGAGCATTCCGGCATCGCCGTCGAGACAATCGAGTGTCTTTCGGTGTGCAAGCGGCCCTGCACCGTGGCGCTGACCGGCGCGGGCCGCTGGACCTACATCTATGGCGATCTTGACCCCGATTCCGGGGCCGGGACGCTGCTCTCGTTCGCGCGCCAATACCGCGAGACGACCGACGGCATCGTGCCCTGGCGCGAGCGCGCCGAGGCGATCCGCAAGGGCGTCGTGGCGCGCATTCCTCCCCTTCCGCTTGCGAGAACCCCGTGACCTCACCCGCTCTCACAAAGACCCCCTGCACGATCATCACCGGCTTCCTCGGCGCGGGTAAAACCACGTTGGTGCGCCATCTGCTCGAGAACGCGCAGGGCAAGCGGCTGGCCGTGCTCGTCAACGAGTTCGGCGATCTCGGCTTCGACGGCGAGTTCCTGAAAGGTTGCGGCATCGCCGGCTGCTCGGAGGACGATGTCGTCGAACTGCCGAATGGGTGCATCTGCTGCACTGTGGCGGATGATTTCGTGCCGGCGCTGGAGAAACTCCTGAACCGCGCCAACCCGCCCGAGCATATCCTGATCGAGACCTCGGGGCTGGCGCTGCCAAAACCGCTGGTCACCGCCTTCAACTGGCCGGCGATCCGGGCGCGGGTCACGGTCGACGGCGTCATCGCGGTGGTCGACGGGCCGGCCGTCGCCGAGGGCCAGTTCGCCGACGATCCCGAGGCTCTGGCAGCCCAGCGCGCCGACGACGCCTCGGTCGAGCACGACAACCCGCTCGAGGAGGTGTTCGAGGACCAGATCCTCTGCGCCGACCTGATCCTGCTCAACAAGAGCGATCTCGTCGACGAGGCGGGGCGCGACCGCGTCAAGGCGGAGATCGCGCAGCATCTGCCCAAGGCGATCAAGATCGTCGAGACGAGCCATGGCAAGGTCGAGCCGGCGCTGATCGTGGGACTTGGCGCGGCCGCCGAGAACGACCTCTCGGCGCGGCCCTCGCATCATGGCGAAGGCGAGGACCACGACCATGACGATTTCGACAGCGTGAATTTCCCGCTGGCCGAGACCCTCTCCCCCGAGGCGCTGGCCGCGCGGGTGGCGAAGGCGGCGGAAGCCGAGGGCGTGCTGCGGCTGAAGGGTTTCGCCGCGGTGCAGGGCAAGCCGATGCGGCTCGTGGTGCAGGGCGTCGGCGCGCGCGTCGGGCATCATTTCGACCGGGCGTGGAACCCGGGCGAGGCGCGCGACGGCAGGCTTGTCGTCATCGGCCTCAAGGGCTTCGATCGGGCGGCCGTCGCGGCGGCGCTGAACGGGTGACGATGACGCCATGCACCTTCTCCCGACCAGCAAGATCAGGCTCGACGACGGCGATGACGCCGTCGATCTTGGCCTGCCGCCGGGGGATGCGCTGGTGTTGTCCTTCGCCGACAGCGACCTCTCGGCGCTGGCGGAGGCCGCGCGCGACAGCGTGCTGTCTGTCCGGCTCGCCTCGCTCAGGCGGCTCAGGCACCCGCTTTCGGTCGATCTGCTGATCGAGAAAACGGCGACGAAGTCGCGCTTCGTGCTGCTGCGCTGCCTCGGCGGGCTCGACTACTGGCGCTATGGTGTTGAACAGATGGCCGCCGCCTGCCGGGCGCGGGGCGTCGCGCTGGCGGTGCTGCCGGGCGACGACCGGGACGATGCGCGGCTGGCGGAATACGGCACCGTGCCGCCGGCCTGCGCGCAGGCGCTGCTGGGCTATTTTCAGGCCGGCGGCGTCGAGAACATGCGGCGGTTGCTGGGGGGGATCGAACTGGTTCTCCAGACCATCCGTCCCTCATCCGACCCGGCTGCGCCGGGTCACCTTCTCCCCCGAGGGGAGAAGGATTCGCACCGCGCCGTCTCTCCCTTCTCCCTTCGGGGGAGAAGGTGGCAGCGCGAAGCGCTGACGGATGAGGGAAGGCAAGACGATGCCGGACCATCCGTCCTTGCAGAGATCACGCCACCTCTCGCCCTGCCCGCCCTTTTCGCGCTCGACTCCGGCGGCGTACCAATCGACTGGCGCGATGCGCTCGCGGCGCTGCCCGGCGGCCGCGCGTTCGTGCCCGTCCTCGTCTACCGCTCCGGCGTCACGGCCGGCGACACCGCCATGGCCGAAGCGCTGGCAGCGGCGCTTGCCTCACGCCGCCATGCCCCGCTGATCCTCGCGCTGACCAGCCTGAAGGACTCCTCCGTCATCGCAGAACTCTCGGCGCTGATCGCGATCCGCAAACCCACGCTGATCGTCACCACCACCGCCTTCTCGGCCCGCGACGGCGAGGATTTCGTCCTCGACGCCGCCGACTGTCCGATCCTTCAGGCCATCCCCGTCGGCGGCGCGCGCGAGGCCTGGGAGGCGTCGCCGCGCGGCCTGTCCGCCGTCGACCTCGCCATGCAGGTCGCGTTGCCGGAATTCGACGGGCGCATCGGCGCGATCCCCGTCGCCTTCAAGGCGGATGTGACCGACGCCGCGACCGGGCTGACGATCCGCCGGCTTGTTCCCGATCGCGATGGCGTCGCGGCGCTGGCCGACCTCGCAACAGGCTGGATCGCGCTGGCGGGGAAGCCTGCCGGCGAACGCAGGCTCGCGCTGGTGATGTCGGATTATCCGGCGCGCGGCGGCCGGGCGGGCTTCGCGGTAGGATTGGATACGCCCGCGAGCGTGGCGGCGATCGAGGCTCTGCTGGCCGGGGCGGGTTACGATCTGGGCGCTGACCGACCCGAAGCTCCGACATGTCCCCTTCCCCCCGCTTGCGGTGGGGAAGGGTTAGGGATGGGGGGGCGTACAGAACTTGGCGCAACAACCATCGCAGGCAGCGGCCTGGACTCTCCCCCCCACCCCGGCCCTCCCCACCGCAAGCGGGGGGAGGGAGAAGAGGGCGGCGCTCTCATGGCGACTCTCAGCTCTGGTCAAGCCGACCTCGCGCTGCCCCTCGCGACCTACCACGCCTGGCTCGCCACCATCCACGCCGCTGCCCGCGATGCGCTCGTCGCCGCCCATGGCGATCCCGCCGCCGACCCCGTCTGCGACGGAGAATCCTTCCGCTTCCGCATCGTCCAGCGCGGCAACCTCACAATCGCGCTCCAGCCGGCCCGCGACGCGACGCCCGACCGCAAGGCGCGCTATCACGACCCGGACGCGCCGCCCTGCCATGGCTATCTCGCCTTCTACAGGGCGCTGCGCGAGAGCGCCGGCATCGACGCGCTGATCCATCTCGGCACCCATGGCACGACCGAATGGCTGCCGGGCAAGGCGGTGGCGCTGTCTCCCGCCTGCTGGCCCCGCCTCGTCACGCAGGGGCTGCCGGTGATCTATCCTTACGTGGTCGATGATCCCGGCGAGGCCGCGCCGGCCAAGCGCCGGTTGTCGGCGATCACGCTCGGGCATCTGCCGCCGCCGCTGGCGGAGACGGGCGCAGGCGGCGAGGTCGCGCTTCTGCGCGATCTGGTCGAGGAGTTTTCGCAGGCGCAGGCGATGGATCCGCGCAGGGCCGACATCGTCGCGCGCGAAATCCTCGACCGGGCGCAGACCGCCGGCCTGAGCGAGGCCTGCGGCGTGACGCCGGAGATGGCCATAAGCGAGGCGCTGACGCGGCTCGACGCGCAACTCTGCGACATCACGGAGTTGCCTTTCCGGGACGGGCTGCACGTCTTCGGCCGATCGGCCGAAGACCCCGCCTCGGCGCAGGCCGAGCGGAAAAACCTGCTGCGCGCGCTCGACGGGCGCTTCGTGCCGCCCGGCCCGGCCGGCTCGCCGCATCGCGGCCGGCCCGACGTGCTGCCCACGGGGCGCAACCTCTCGACGCTCGATCCGCGCGCGATTCCGACGCGCGCGGCGGCGCGGCTGGGCGCATTGGCGGCGCAGGCCGTGATCGCGCGGCATCTGCAGGACCATGGCGATTACCCACGCCGGATCGTCATGGATATCTGGGCCTCGCCGACCCTGCGCTCGGGCGGCGAGGACATTGCCCATGCGCTGGCGCTGATGGGCGTAAACCCGCTCTGGGACGACGCCTCGACTCGGGTGACCGGGTTTGCGGTGATCCCGCAGCCGAAGCTGGATCATCCGCGCCTCGACGTGACGATCCGCATCTCGGGCGCGTTCCGCGACACGTTTCCGGAGCAGATCGCGCTGCTCGACGCGGCCGCGTGCGCAGTCGCGGGCCTCGACGAGCCCGACGACTGGAACGAGCCCGCCGCCGCGCGCCGGCGCGGCGAGACCGGCCCGCGCATCTTCGGGGCCGCGCCGGGCCGCTACGGGGCCGCCATGGCCGACCGCGCGCTCGACGGCGACTGGCAAAGCCGTGACGAGTTGGCGGACGCCTATCTCGCCGCCTCCAGCCACGCCTATGGCGGGCGCGAGGGGCATGCGAGCGCCGATGTTGGTTTCGCCGACCGCATCAAGACGGCGCAGGCCTTCATCCATGTCAGCGACACGGCCGGCCGCGACATTCTCGAAGCATCGAGCGCCGCCGACGTCATCGGCGGGCTCGCGGCGGCCGCGCATTCGCTTGGCGCGACGCCGGCGCTTTACAGCCTCGATACGTCGAATCCCGACGCCCCCAAGGCGCGAACCCTGCCGGAGGACATCGCCCGGATCGTGCATGGCAGGCTGACCCATCCGCGCTGGATCGCCGGCCAGCTCGCCCATGGCTGGCGCGGCGCGGCTGAACTGGCCGAGGCGGTCGACACGCTCTTCGTCTTCGCGGCCGGCACCGACGCCGTCAGCGACGGGCTGTTCGATGCGGTGTTCGACGCCTGGTGCGCCGATGCTCAGGTCTGGAACGCGCTGGAGGCCGCCAACGCCCCGGCTGCCGCAGCGATCCGCTCGCGTCTAGCCGAGGCCGAGCGTCGCGGCCTGTGGACGAGCCGGCGCAATTCTGTCGGGGCGTTTCTGGCGCGGGAGGCGGCTGAATGAGCGCGCTTTCGCACGAGGCGCTGCGGCGCGGCTGGTGCCCGAGCGCGCTTCGGCCGATGGAGACCGGCGATGGCTGGCTCGTGCGGCTGCATCCGCCGGGTGCGGTGCTGACGCCGGCGCAACTGATCCGCATCGCAGGCCTTGCCGCGCGATACGGCAACGGGCTGGTCGAGATCTCGGCCCGCGCCAATCTCCAGATCAGGGGGGTCAGCCTCGCCACGCATCCGGAGTTGGTCGCGACCCTGCTGGCCGAACGGCTGGTCGAGGAGCATGACGGCGACGGGCCGCAACGGCTGACGCTGGTCTCGCCTCTTCTCCCTCCCCCCGCTTGCGGTGGGGAGGGTCGGGGTGGGGGGGAGAGTCCAGGCCGTCGCTCCGCGAGAGCCGTCGAGTCTCGTCCTGCACGCCCCCCCATCCCTAACCCTTCCCCACCGCAAGCGGGGGGAAGGGGACCGGGCGGCGCCCTCATCGACGCCGCCGCGCTCGCCGACGCGATCGAGGCGCGCGGTCGCGCCATCCATGGCCTTCCTGCGAAATGCCTCGTCATCGTCGACGATGGCGGGCCGTTTTCGCTCGACGCATTTGCCTGCGACCTCCGCGTCGTCGCGGTCGCGCGCGACATGGTCGCGATCGGGCTGCCGGATGGACGCTGGCGCGGGCCGGTCGCAACCGCGCGCGCGCCGGAGCGGGTGGCCGACCTCCTCACCGCCTTCGCCGCGCATCACGGCGACAACCCCGATGCGATCAGGCGGCTGCGCGACCTGCCGCCGATGCTGCTGGGCGAGATGATCGCCGCGACGGGGCTGCCACCGACGCCGCCGCCTGCGGCGCGGCCTGCGCCACGACGCGCCGGGCGTTTCGTGACCGCGCACGGGCAGGCCGCGTTGATCGGCCTGCCATTCGGTCGCAGCGATGCTGGCGCGCTGGAGAGGCTCGGCGAAGCCGCCTTGCACACCGGCGTGGCCGAGATCAGGCTGTCGCCCTGGCGCGGGCTCGCCTTCTCCGGAATGGAGCCCGCCGCAATCGAGCCCCTTCTCACCCTAGCAGCCGAACTCGGCCTGATCGTCGATCCCGACGATCCGCGCCTGTCCGTCGCGGCCTGCGCCGGCAAGCCCGCCTGCCTGCGCGCGCACAGCGAGGCGATGGCGGATGCGGCCGCGCTGGCAAACGCCGCCGCGCCGCTGCTCGCCACGGGGGCGAGCATCCATGTCTCGGCCTGCGTCAAATCCTGCGCCCATGCCGGCGCATCCGACCTCACGCTGGTTGGCCGCGACGGCGGCTACGACGTCATCGTCGCGGGCACGACGCGGGACAAGCCGATCGCCACGCTTGACCTGCCCGCCATTCTGGCGCGACTGCGGCCGGGGCAGGATCTTTTCACCCGCGTGAGCCGACGCGGGACAACGGGACCACGGGTTTGAGCACGCGTTACGACTACATCCGGGACGGGGCAGCGATCTATGAGCGGTCGTTCGCCATCATCCGGGCCGAGGCCGACCTTGCGCGCTTCACGCCTGCGGAAGCCCGCGTGGTGGTGCGGATGATCCATGCCTGCGGCATGACCGATTTGCCCAAGGACGTCGCCATGTCGACCGACTTCGTCGCGCGCGCGGAAGCCGCGCTGCGGGCCGGCGCGCCGATCCTGTGCGACGCAAAAATGGTCGCCAACGGCGTGACGCGCGCGCGCCTGCCGGCGGGCAACGACGTGATCTGCACGCTCGACGACCCCCGCACGGCCGCCTTGGCCGCGCGGATGAGCACGACGCGCTCGGCCGCCGCGATGGAATTGTGGCGGCCCCATCTGGCGGGCGCGGTCGTCGTCATCGGCAATGCGCCGACCGCCCTGTTCCGGCTGCTCGAGATGCTCGACGAAGACGCTCCGCTTCCGGCTGCCGTGATCGGCATCCCGGTCGGTTTCGTCGGCGCGGCAGAGTCCAAGCAGGCTCTCAGCGAGGACGGACGCGCGCCCTTCGTCGTGGTGCGTGGACGGCGCGGCGGCTCGGCGATGGCGGCCGCCGCCGTCAACGCGCTGGCGCAAGAGAAGGAATGAGCCGGTGACGATTGAGCCGGCCAAAATCCTGCTTTTCGGCGTGGGGCTGGGTCCCGGCGACCCCGACTACATGACCGTGCGCGCCCGCGACCTGATCCTGAGCGCCGACCGGCTGGTGCATTTCTGCAAGCGCGGCCGGCGCGGCAATGCCCGCGTCACCGCCGATGCGATCGTGCCGCCCGATCCGGCGCGCGAGATCGAACTCGCCTTCCCGGTGACGACCGAGGCCGCCGTCGGCGACGAGGCCTATGACGGGCCGATCGCCGCCTTCTACGACGCGGCCGCCGAGCGGCTCGCCTCCGAGATGGCGGCCGGGCGCACGCTCGCCGTGCTCTGCGACGGCGATCCGTTCTTCTATGGCTCCTTCATGCATCTCTGGCGGCGTCTGGCGCACCGTTTCCCGACGGAAGTGGCGCCCGGCGTCACCGGCATGGCCGGGGCCTGGACGCGGGCCAATGCGCCGATCACCTGGGGCGACGACGTGCTCACCGTGCTGCCGGGGACGCTGCCGGAAGGCGAGCTTGTGCGCCGCCTGCTCGACACCGACGCCGCCGTGATCATGAAGCTCGGCCGCAACCTGCCGAAGGTCCGCCGGGCGCTGAAGATCGCGGGCCTCGTCCACCGCGCGATCTATGTCGAGCGCGCCACCATGGCGGGGCAGGTCGTGAGCCGGCTCGACGACAAGGCGGACGACGAGGCGCCGTATTTCTCGATGGTGCTGGTGCCGGGCGAAGGACGGCGGCTGTGAGCGGCTCCCTGACCATTGTCGGTCTCGGCCCCGGGCCTGAACGCTGGCTGACGCCGGCGGCGCAGGCGGCGCTCAATGCGGCGACCGATCTCGTCGGCTATGGCCCGTATCTCGACCGCATTCCGGCGCGCGAAGGCCAGACGAAGCACGCCTCCGACAACCGCGTCGAGCTTTTCCGCGCCGGTCATGCTCTCGAACTGGCGGGGGCCGGCCACAAGGTCGCGGTCGTCTCTGGCGGCGACCCCGGCGTGTTCGCGATGGCGGCCGCCGTATTCGAGGCGCTGGAGGCCGGCGATCCCGTCTGGCGGACCATTCCCATCATCGTCGAACCCGGCGTCACCGCGATGCTGGCGGCGGCGGCGAAGGCCGGCGCTCCGCTCGGCGGCGATTTCTGCGCGATCTCGCTGTCGGACAATCTCAAGCCCTGGGAGGTGGTGACCGCTCGGCTCGAGGCGGTGCTGGCGGCCGATCTGGTGATCTGCCTCTACAACCCGATCTCGAAGGCGCGGCCCTGGCAACTCGGCGCTGCGCTGGCGCTGGCGGCGCAGCATCGCGCAGGCGAGACGCCGGTGATCTTCGCCCGCGCGGTCGGGCGGCCGGACGAGGCCTTGCGGGTGCTGACCCTGTCTGAGGCCATCGCGGAGGCTGGCGCGGCCGACATGGCGACTTTGGTGATGATCGGCGCGTCCGCGACACGGCTGATCGCCCGCGAGGACGCGAACCCTTACGTCTACACGCCGCGCTCGGTGACGAAGAGCCCCTGCGCCACCAGCCAGGGCAGGACCTGATCGATATGCTCCACGCATTCGACATCGGGCTTGGGCGGCCGCTCCACCATGATCACCGGGAGCCCGAGCCGGCGCGCCGCGATCAGCTTGCCAACGGTGGCCTCGCCGCCGGAATTCTTGGTGACGAGGATCTCGACGCCCTCGCGGACCATGAGATCGGCCTCGTCATCGGCATGGAAGGGGCCGCGCTGCTGGATCACCGTGACCTCGTGCAGCGGCAAACGGTCGCCGATCGGCTCGATGACGCGCACGAGGTAGCGATGCCGCGGCGCATCGGCGAAGGCCGGCAGTTCAAGCCGGCCGACGGTGAGGAAGACGCGCTTCGGCTCGCGGCCAAGCGCGGCGACTGCGGCCTCCATGTCGGGAACGCGAGCCCAGCGGTCGCCTTCGCGTGGCTGCCACGGATGGCGGCGGACCGCGAGCAGCGGCACGTTCTCGGCCTTGCAGGCGGCCTGCGCGTGATAGGGCATGATCGCCGCGAAGGGATGCGTGGCGTCGACGACGGCGACGACGCCCTCCTCGGCAAGATAGCGACGCAGGCCGGCGATGCCGCCGAACCCGCCGACGCGGACAGGCAGGTTCAGCGGACGAGGGTCGGAGGTATGACCGGCGAGCGAGACGATGGCGCGAATGTCGGGAGCCTGGCCGGCGAGGTGCTGGTCCAGCGCGACTGCTTCGCTCGTGCCGCCGAGAATGAGGACGGTCATGCCGCTGTTCTCGCCTGAATCGCCGGCACTGTCGAGCGCGTCGGCGGCGACGCCGTGGCTCAGCCTGATCGGCCTCGGCGAGGATGGCCGCGCCGGCCTGTCGCGCGCGGCCGAAGCCGCGCTGGACGCCGCCGAACTGGTGGTCGGCGGCGCGCGGCATCTTGCGCTGGCAGCGCCGCTCACGGCCGAGACGCTGGCCTGGCCGAGTCCTCTATCGGACGCGTTTCCGATGATCCTCGCGCGGCGCGGACGGCGCGTCTGCGTGCTCGCCTCGGGCGATCCGTTCCATTACGGCGTCGGCGTGCAGTTGGCCGAGATCGTGCCGGCAACCGAGATGCTGGTGTTCCCTCAGGCCTCTTCCTTCTCGCTCACCTGCGCGCGGCTGCGCTGGGCGCAGGCCGAGTGCGCGCTGGTCTCGCTGCATGGCCGGGCGCTGGAGCGGATCGTGCCGCATCTGCAGCCCGGCGCGCGGGTGCTCGCGCTGTCATGGGACGGCTCGACGCCTGCGAAACTCGCGGCGCTGCTCACGGAGCGCGGCATGGCGGCCTCGCGGCTGACCGTGCTGGAGGCGCTGGGCGGCCCGCGCGAGCGCATCCGCCGCGCCACGGCGGGCGCGTTCGATCTCGACGGCGTCGATCCGCTCAACCTGATCGCGCTGGAGGTCGTGGCCCCCCGAGACGCCCGCATCCTGCCGCTGGCGAGCGGGCTCGACGAGGACTGGTTCGCCCATGACGGGCAGATCACCAAGGCCGACATCCGCGCCATCACGCTGTCGGGACTTTCGCCCCGCGCCGGCGAACGGCTCTGGGATATCGGGGCGGGCTCGGGCTCGATCTCGCTGGAATGGTGCCTCGCGCATCCACGCAACCGCGCCATCGCCTTCGAGGAGAAGCCGGAGCGGGCGCAGCGCATCGCCGCCAACCGGCTGGCGCTGGGCGCGCTGCCGGTCGAGATCGTCGAAGGCGTGGCTCCCGAGAGCCTTTCGGGGCAGCCCGCGCCTGACGCGATCTTCATCGGCGGCGGCATAGGCGATGACGGCCTGTTCGAGACGGCATGGGCCGGGTTGAGGCCGGGCGGGCGGCTCGTCGCCAATGTGGTGACGCTGGAAGGCGAGGCGCGGCTGGCCGCGCTGTTCCAGAGCCATGGCGGCAGCTTGCGCCGGCTCGGCGTCGCCCATCTCGACAGGATCGGGCCGCTGCATGGCTGGCGCAGCGCGATGCCGGTGACGCAATGGCGCGTGGCGAAGCCGTGAGCGCCGGCCGTCTCATCGCCGGCATCGGCCTGCGGCCCGGCACGTCCGAGGCCGACATCGCCGAATGTCTCGACCTCGCGCTGGCGGCGGCGGGGTTGATGCACGAACCCGTGCCGCGCATCGCAACGCTCGCCGCCCGCGGCGCCGAGCCCGGACTGCTGGCGCTCGCCAAGGCGCGTGACGCCGAACTCGTCGCCATTCCCGACGATGCGCTCAAGGGTTTCGAGGCGTCCTGCGCGACGCGCTCGACGCGGATCGCCTCGCTCTACGGCGTCGGCTCGGTGGCGGAGGCCGCCGCGCTCGCGACAGCCGGCCCGGGCGGCGTTCTGGTCCAGCCGCGCATCGCGACCGCGCGCGTCACCTGCGCTCTGGCCAGAAGCTGCGGAACTCCGGCGTCATGACGATCCATTTCATCGGCGCGGGTCCGGGCGCGCCCGACCTCATCACCCTGCGCGGGCGCGACCTGATCGCGGCATGTCCCGTCTGCCTCTATGCCGGCTCGCTGATCCCGAAGGCGATGCTCGGCTGGTGCCCGGCCGGCGCGCGCATCGTCGACACCGCCCCCCTCAACCTCGACGCGATCCTCGTCGAGATGCAGGCGGCCCATGCCGCAGGGCAGGATGTGGCGCGGCTGCATTCCGGCGATCTCTCGATCTGGAGCGCCTGCGGGGAGCAGATGCGAAGGCTCGATCGGTTGGGCATCCCTTACACGGTCACGCCCGGCGTGCCGGCTTTTGCGGCCGCCGCCGCCGCGCTGAAGCGCGAACTGACGCTGCCGGGCGTCGCGCAATCGCTGGTTCTGACCCGCACCTCGGGCCGGGCCTCGGCGATGCCCGAGCGCGAGACGCTCTCCGCCTTCGCCACGACCGGCGCGACGCTGGCGATCCATCTCTCGATCCATGTGATCGATCAGGTCGTCTCGGACCTCACGCCGTTCTACGGGCCAGCTTGCCCTGTCGCGATCGTATTCCGGGCCTCTTGGCCCGACGAGCGCAGCCTGCGCGGCACGCTGGCGACGATCGCGGATCAGGTCCGCGAGGCGGGGCTGGAGCGGACGGCGCTGATCCTCGTCGGGCCTGCGCTCGGCGCGGAGGATTTCGGCGAGAGCGCGCTCTACTCGGCCGGCTACGACCGCCGCTTCAGGCCGGGAGGCGGGGTGTGAACGCGCTGGAGCATTCCGCATTCAAGCCTGGGGGCAGGAGCCTCGACGCAAACCCCTCCCCCTTGTGGGGGGGGGGAGGGGTGGGGGGGGGACGACCGGGGGGGCGAGCGT
>JAESFX010000190.1_pt1 | contig 51830 bp, 49 predicted proteins | sample 9269501 | NCBI WGS metagenome assembly JAESFX01 (sample SAMN14515570, study PRJNA621655) | algae metagenome | isolation source: Desmonostoc geniculatum HA4340-LM1 and co-occurring heterotrophs from cave... | place: USA: Maniniholo cave, Kauai, Hawaii | collected 2009-07-28
AACTGCTTTAGAGTCTATCTTTCCCCAAATAGTCGTGTCTATTCTTTTACTTGAAATTGAACGCCTAGCTCCCCTTGCACGTAGTTGTGGTTTTGACATTCATACTTCCAGGTGCAAGATGTGAGTTAACATCGAAATTACTGGGCAATTCACTAACAGCTTCACAAAAAGTTTTGTTGCCATTACAATTATCCTCATAACCATCTGTATATAAAATGACGGTTTTAGAAGCAGCATACTGAAGGGGCTTAATTGTTTTAAAATTTATCGAGCTTTCACTTTCTTTTAAAGCTTTTACAATGCCAGTGATTCCATTATCGTTGGCTTCAATTTTTTTCAACCCTTGCAGTAATTTATCTTTATTATTTAATTCTGGTTCAGCCAGTACATTAGTATTGCATCGATTAAGTTGTGTTTTACCGCCAATTTCCATCAAGCCAACTTTAATATCTAATGGTAATTTTGAAGAAACTTCTTCCCTACCTAAATTCTTATTCTTGTCAAACATATCATATAGTTCTTTATTAACTTTATTCACTAGAAATTTATCAGGCTCGGAAACCAGTTCCGGACACTTTGTACCATCCCAACCTGGACATTTTCCCATACTTCCAGAATTGTCAACTACATAAAAAAGATAGTGAGAAGAAGATAAAAAGAAAAGCAATAACCAAAAAACAGTTCCACATGCCAAACAATGAATAATTCTATATCTAAAATTACTAATTTGATTGATTTTTTCGGAAATTATTACCTGTGAAATGCTGATATTGGTTAGGATAATATTTATTAATAAAGTCAATAATATTGCACCAATAGTTGAGACAACCAACCTGAATAATGTAGCACTTTCTGGAATCATTAGAGATAACGTTGCAAAGAAAATAAACGGGAATAATAAGCACACACAAGAAACCAAATTTAAGTTTTTAAGAGCATGTGTTTGCTTATAAATACTGATTTTTTGTTGAATTGCTTTTAATAAGGCTTCTGTCCCTTCCTCATCAAGCATGTAAGTGCGATTGTCTATGTGTATATTTCTCGCTTTGCCGATATTGATGTTGTATTTACCCAGTTGTGATGCAATTTGAGTATCGCCAGACGCAATCAATTCTTTCAATTGTTCAATATGATCTTGGGTTTGAGTTCCCTTACGAATATGCTCAATAATCTGGTTTAAATTATCTTTTTTATCCACAATATTGTTCCTGGAAAAGGTTTTAAAAGTTTGACATAGCATTCCGATTTGATTTGAAGAACTATACGTAGGGTGAGCTAGGAAAATCCTCAATCTACCTAGAATATAGTCGCTAATGCCCACCTGACAAATACCTAAATGTTTTCAAAAATCAAATATGAGTCCTATATAGTGTTTCCCGTTGTCATCAGGTACACGGGTAGGGGCAGAATATATTCTGCCCCTACGAGAATTAGGAACTGCTGTAACAAAATCAAGTATACTTCAGAGCCTATTTATTAGGAGATGTCAGAATTGTGTGTTTTTCAATTAGATATTTTCCAGATGAATCTTTGAGAATTGCAAAGGGAATGAAATAAAGTGACCCCTGTGGTATGAAAATCACACGTTCTTCCGGAACAGCAGGTAGTAAATCTTGAATAGGTGCAATTAGAAGCTGATAAAGCTGATTTAATTTTGGTATGATGATTGATGTGAAACTCAGAAAAAATAGTAGTGAAGAAATACTCAGTTTTTTTAGTTGCATATTATTGATGGGTAGATCGGCTAAAATTTATATGTTATTTGGAGATAATTTTGGCTCTATAGGAATCATATTTGATTTCTGAAACCATAATTTTTATACTTACTTAACTTCTACTTAATTAGAGGTTGTTTGAAAAGTGATCGACTGTGATTTTAATTGCGTTGTTACCCCCCTTAGTCCCCCCTTATAAAGGGGGGAAACAAGAAAATCCGGTTCCCTCCCCTTTATAAGGGGAGGGTTAGGGAGGGGTAAAAATATTTGATACATCAATTATGACTTTTCAAACATCCTCTTAGATACATAATTTTTGATGATATTTTTATATTTTAAAACAACTAGATAAAAAATTGAGAATACAAATACTTGAATCGAGGACTAACGTGTTTGAGAAAAAACGAAAAAGTAAGTGTATTTGAAGGCATAAAAGTAATTGGTGAGTACGAAGAACTGGAACAAATAGCTGTAAAGCTGGAACAAATGCAAGACCCTGATTTGGTCACAAGTGTTAGTAATGATACCACAGCCTAAAGTGGTTTTGCGATCAAACGAATTGGCAAGATTTAGCTAATTTCTTTCAACGGGTTGCTCAACGTCGCCTGCATTTCATCAACCCCATCCAATAACAGCCACACCAACCCCTGGTTAAACTGAGCCACAAAATCATCTTGAACTTGAGTAGATGCTTCGGCTTGTCCGACTTTCCGGGCTACTGCTTGCAACCATACCTCTAATAAATATGATTCCAGCTCGCGCGATACTCCTGAAAGGAGTGGCTGCCGCGATCGCAAATCAGCTAAAGATACCCAAATCACAACCGACTGCCCCATCTTTGCCGATACCCATTGAGCAATCTGCTGCAACAGCGTTGTTTTCTCTGCCCCGCAAAAGCCTCTTTCCCCCTGAGCTCTAATACCGGAGATGATATCAGAGGGTTAGGGTGGGGTAAAAACTAGAATTGTAATAGTGATATTCGTCACACTTTTACTGTGACGAATATCACTAATTGGAAATTATTTAGGTTGTAATATTTTTCTCATTGCTTGTAAAGCAAAAAGCTAGCTCATAAACTGGTACTAGTACAGCGCGGCAAAAATAAACAACCTATTCCAAATCAAGGAAACACTTACGCTGTATTCATTTTGACTTTTGACTTCACGGCGGTACTAGCCTTAATAATTTGTTATCTCTCAATTAGCCGATCGAGAAATTAAGACTATGTTGGAGTAGTTATGAGTATTGTCTGTTAAGTCCTGAATTATCTCTGTAAGTAAATTTGAGGACTTGACTAAAAAATTAAGTTTTTCTGAACCCTGAAGTTTCTAGGTACTAGCAAATTGCTGCGCGAAAAGACATAATCCAGCTTTTAAAAAGAGCAAAAAGTTTGAGTGAAGTTACTTTTTCATTGAGTGACTGTGCATTAGATCTAAGTATTATTTAAGTAAATATTAAGTTGATAAAAATAAAACTTTAGTATTAGCCTGAAAAAATTTACAACTATTGGCTAGATATTAGCTGTTAATAAAACTTGTTTATGATGCTAAAAAAAATCAAAAAAACATTCCCTCTGCAATATAACATTTGTTATGAAAATTATATAGGTTTAACTAAAAACCCTCGTTGGTTGTTGATGCGTAAAGTTGCTAGGTTCCGTATAGGAAGATCGTTCAGAGATTTGTTGCATAAGAAAAATAAAGATTTTTATCAAAAATTCCTAAATGAAAGCTCTAGTTTATTTCCAGATATTGATGTGGATTTGGTAGTCAATAATCTGAAGCAAAATGGATTTTATTTAGATATTAATCTTCCAGAAGAAATAGTAAAAGGAATACTTAAATTTGCTGCTTCTCATGCTTGTTATGGTGATTATAAACCTCATTTAGGCTTCTTTTATCCTCAGAAGGAATTAGCGGAAAAGCATTATAGTCAAACATTTAAATTAGCTGGATATTTTAATACAACTTTGCATTGTCCTGCTATTAAAAAGCTGCAAAACGATCCTAAACTATTGGCAATAGCTGCTCAGTATTTAGAGTGTAAACCGGTACATTTATCTAATCAATTATGGTGGAGTTTTGCTGGAGAAACAACAACGTTTGAAAAAATGAAAACATTTCAAATGTTTCATTACGATCTAGATGATTATCGCTTTTTAAAATTTTTCTTTTATTTAACTGATGTTGATGCATCAGGTGGACCTCATGTTTGTGTTAGAGGCAGCCACAAGCATAAAAAATTTTCCTATTTATTATTACCTAAATGTGAAAGTGACGAAGAAATTATTAACTATTATCAACCAAAATCATTAGTAACTATTTATGGCAAAGCAGGGTTTGGCTTTGCTGAAGATACCTTTTGTTTCCATAAAGGAACTACTCCAACTAACAAAGACCGCCTGATGTTACAAGTTGAGTTTGGCACAATTGATTACAATATGCAGCATGATACAAGAGACCCATTAATTTTGCGAACTATGATTAATTCTCAAGCATAATTTCTCATACCAATTCTATATAGTAGTCCGATTTGATTTGTGAATAGGACTTACGCAAGATGTGACCGAAAACCTTATTCAAGCGTAGCGGTAATTCATGAATTACCGCTACTTTCGTTATCTTTTGCGTAAGTCCTGATGAAGTGTAGAGAATTTTTTTCAAAAATCAAATAGGATTCCTATATGAGGCTGCATAAAACCTAGAATAGGGAAAGCAACGGTTATGAGTAAAATTATTGGTAAACCAGTAGATCGCGTTGATGGTAGACTGAAAGTAACAGGACAAGCGCCATATACAGCCGATGTGCCCATAGAGAATCTGACTTATGGCGTAATTTTTCAAAGTACGATCGCCAGTGGCAAAATTATTGAAATAGACACATCCACAGCCTTAACTCTCGCTGGTGTAATAGATATCATCACTTATGAACAAACACCATCGTTAATCAAAATACCCTTCTTTTCTCCTCCAAAAACTCAGCCAACCGAGAAAGATGACAACATCTACTACAATGGTCAACACCTGGGAATTGTAGTTGCCCAAACTTTAGAACAAGCTCAAACTGCCGCTGCTTTAGTCAAAGTTATCTACGAAGAAGCATCGCCAACAATGACATTAGCAGAGGCAGAGATATTTGAACCAGAAACAGTATTTTTTGGCATGATGCCAGGTAAAATTACAAGAGGGGATATAGAATCTGGCAAAGCACAAGCAGATATTCTCGTGCAGCAAGTATATACCACACCAATGGAACATCATAATCCCCTAGAACCTTCTGCAACCATAGCCATATGGGAGGGGGACAATTTGACATTGTACGAAACAACCCAAGGCATTTCTGCAACCCAAAGAGCGATCGCATCTGTTTTGAATATTCCCCAAGAAAATGTCCGCGTCATTTCCAAATATTTAGGCGGAGGATTTGGCTGTAAAGCACTGCTGAGGTCTTATACTATTCTTTGTGCGATCGCCGCCAAACGAGTCCAACGACCGGTGAAAGTTGCGTTAGAGCGATCGCAAATGTATACTAGTTGCGGCTACCGTTCCCAAACTCAACAACACCTAACACTAGGTGCAACCAAGGAAGGTAAACTAACAGTCATTACTCACACTGGCACATCCTTAACATCCCAATTTGATGACTTTGTGGAACCCGTTGGTGCGCCAACAACAATGATGTACGCCTGTGACAATTTGGAAGTGAAATATCGTGTGGGACGCATCAACGCCGGTACACCAACCTTTATGCGCGGCCCGGGAGAAGCACCGGGAATGTTTGCCTTAGAGTCAGCAATGGATGAACTGGCATCTGCCTTAAATATTGACCCCATTGAACTGCGACTGAGAAATCATGCAGATATCGATATGCATACAGGATTACCTTGGTCAAGTAAATCCCTGAAACAATGTTACCAAAAAGGTGCAGAGATTTTTGGTTGGTCACAACGCAACCCAGTTCCCCGTTCCAGGCGAGAAGGTGATTTTTTGATTGGTTCGGGAATGGCAAGCGCCACATTTCCCAGCAACTCTGGTTCAGCATCAGTGAAAGTAGAAATTTTTGCCACTGGAGAGGTGAAAGTACAAACTGGTACTCAAGACATCGGCACAGGCACATATACAGTCATGAGTCAAGTAGCCGCTGAGGCATTAGGTTTACCAGTGCAATTTGAACTAGGTGATAGCAACTTTCCTAAAGCACCGATTACAGGCAATTCAATTACAGTCGGCAGCGTTTCTCCGGCGGTACATAAAGCAGCGATCGCCGCACGAGATAAAATAATTGAAATGGCGATCGTAGATCCAAATTCCCCTCTGTATGGATCTCAAGTACAAGATATTACAGTTGAGTCAGGGCAAATATTTTTAAAACAAAACCCATCCCAGCGAGACAGCTACACCGATATTCTGCGGCGTCAGGGATTAGAAAGTTTAGAAGTCACAGAACAAACCTCACCCAACCCAGAGAGTAAAAACTATGCCAAACACTCTTTTGGTGCCATCTTTGTAGAAGTCGCCGTTGATGAACTTTTGGGAGAAATCAAAATCAGACGTTGCGTAGGCGTTTATGATGCAGGGCGAATTCTCAACTTCAAAACAGCACGCAGTCAAGTTGTCGGGGGAATTACTTGGGGAATTGGCATGGCATTGATGGAAAAAACCGTAATGGATGCTAATCACGGCAGAATAGTTAGTGCCAATCTTTCAGATTACTTGATTCCTGTTCATGCAGATATTCCAAATATGGAAGTGCAGTTTGTTGAACAACAAGATGCTTATGTGAATGCACTAGGAACCAAAAGCCTGGGAGAACTTCCCATTGTTGGCGTAGCCGCAGCCATATCGAATGCAGTTTATCATGCCACAGGTAAACGTATTCGTGACCTGCCTATTACACCAGATAAGTTGTTGTGAATGAAGTACCCTAACTAAGCTGACGCTATAGTTAGGGCTTGTGAATTCGCAGGTGAATACCTCAAAACAGGCCTACGCCTGATTAAACCGCGCTCATCCTGATTACTCTAATGTGAGGATGTGCGCGTTCTGCTTGATTAAGCTAAAACCTCAGTCTTTAGTAGCGCTTTGCGTAATGCAGTTATCCCTTCTTCTGCCTCTACCAACCTGCTGAGAGCAAGCGCAATATCATCTTCAACCTTTAACAGTTTAGCTGCTTTTTTAACAGCTTTTTGCTCTTCAACTGAGTAATCGTCATCGGCGCGAGACATTTGAATTGCATGATACAGTAACGATCTTGATTTCGACCAAGTAGGAACATCAACTGTAATCTTACTCAGTAAATTTTCTAAATCAGCATTTTTATAGTCAAATGTTTTGTATTTCTCTATCGCTTCTTCAGGAGCGCCAGCCATCCGCTGATGATTTATTAACCAATTAAGTTCGGCTTCTGAAACCTCTCCATCGGCTCCAGCAATAGCGAGCAGTGCATATCCATAGCTAAGGTATGCTTCTAGGGGAATTGCGGAAATACCTAAGTTCTTTTTCAGAAACTCTGAAGCAGGTAGTACTTGTTTAATATCGCTCATAAATTACCTATTTTTTAGTTCGGAATTTTGACTCCTGAGTTCTGCTGTAAGATTTCAGCGTTAACAAAATTAAGTACCAACACTAGGTACTTTGTAGTTAACTTATCGCCTCAAAACTATGTTTTCAGGGTATTTCAGCAGTCAAAAATTGATGTCACTCCTTAATATTTCATATTTTTAATGAGAGTGCAAGGACAGTTAAGACAGTTAAGACACTTAAGGAAATATTTAACCAAGGCTAAAATTGTTGTTGTTTATTGACCTGCAAATATCATGTTAATTTGAAGTAAAATTTTTGTTTTTTAAACTTCCAACTTCACACAGCGAGATACCTACGGCGGGCTACCCCAACGACGGTAATCCTAGAACTCGAAGGATAGCAAATGAGATTAGACTTCTTGCAAAAGTCCTTATTTTTACCTTATTCTTTGCGCCTTTGCGCCTTTGCGTGAGATAAAAACTTATTTATGCAAGAGGTCTATTGTTTTGATAAAAACTTGGGTATCTCTACTGTGAATTTAGAGTAAAGAAAATACAGAGTAAATCAGTGTTAATAAATAATGTGGTTTTAACTACGTTATTGAGTTGAATTAGTAAGATAAAATTGCCTAACGAATGTCATCAAAGTACTGACTTGTATTCAGTCACAAAAAAGGATAACCAATGAACAAAGAAGTAGCCAAAGTAATCATATGGGAAGAAAACCAAAAAGATTTTCTGAAAAAGTTCTATGATTTACAATTTGTTCCTAGAATAGGAGAGGAAGTTTACCTAAAAAAAGAGAAATGGAAAGTAACCAGAGTTGAACATGATTTAGAAGTAAATGAGGTTAATATCTACATAGAATTAATCAAAAAACCGAAGCAGGATAAATCATCTCATTCATAAATAAAATTGACAAGAGACGTGATAAATCGCCGTCTTTACGAAAAATTGATTATTGTAGAGACGGCGATTTATCGCGTCTTTGAGATATAGAATTTTCACCAAAAAACCTCAATCGAACCGTATTTACATAGCTGTACTACCCTATGGTAAATCTATATTTACAGCAGATTTGAAGGCTGACAATTCAGCTCGTGTGGAAAACCTAACCCCCCAGCCCCATTCCCTACAAGGTAACGGGGAGAATTCACAGCTTCTCTCCTTTTAGGAGAGAGGTTTGGAAGTGAGGTTTTCCAGATACCGCTGAATTGTCAGATTTTAAGGAAAGTCAAGTATAGAACTATTCGTCTGTCACCTACTTATAAAAAGCGTGTTTTACTCCTGAATTCTGAATTCTGAATTCTCCGTGTATTTTTCAAACTCCCAACTTCACACCCCGAATCGAATAATCCAACAACTCCATCGGGTGAATAACTGAAATGGTCTTACCTTGCAACTGCAAATGCTTAGTAATTTGCAAAGTACACCCCGGATTAGCAGAAGCAATTAATTCAGCACCAGTATTCAACAAATTCTGGACTTTTTGTTGACCCAATTCTTCAGAAACCTCTGGTTGCAACATATTATAAACCCCAGCGCTGCCACAACACAAAGCGGCATCTATGGGTTCTTTCAACTTCACCCCTGGAATTTGCCGCAACAACTGACGCGGTTGCACACTAATCCTTTGTCCGTGCAATAAATGACAAGCATCTTGATAAACTAAATTCAGAGGTTTATCAGTCAACGGTGAAAGTTTCGTTGTTAATCCAACAGTTGCCAAAAACTCTTGAGCATCTTTCACCTTAGCGGCAAAATCCTTCGCTTTTTCCCGATATTCTGCGTCATCTTCTAATATATGTCCATACTCTTTTAAAGTATGACCGCAACCAGCAGCATTAATAATTACAAAATCTACATCAGTCTGAGCAAAACTATCAATCATCTGCCTTGCTAAAGCCTTCGCCTGTTCTGTTTGTCCTTGGTGTTCGGGAAGCGCCGCACAACAACCTTGAGATTTAGGAATCACAACTTCGCAACCATTCGCCGTTAAAACCCGCACCGTCGCTTCATTCACTGGAGAAAAAAACAACCGTTGCACACATCCTAAAATCACCCCAACGCGGTAGCGCTTTTCACCTTTAGCAGGAATCACACTAGGCAAATTATCTTGAAAAGATTTGAGAGTAATTTCTGGCAGAATAGATTCCATTGCTGCCAAACGTGGAGAGATTTTATTGAGTAAACCCGTAGCCCGAACTAACTTAGCAAAACCCAACTTTTGATAAACCAACAACGGAACTAACAAAACTCTTAAAAGATGAGGATAAGGAAACAGAGAAAATATTAATTTACGAATTAATTTATCTGGCAAACTGCGGGGATAATTGCGTTCAACTTGGTGACGAGTTGCAGAAATTAACTTGTCATACTGCACACCAGAAGGACAAGTACTCACACAAGCAAGACATCCCAAACAAGAATCAAAATGTTCTACCGTTGCCGTATTAAGAGCAATCTCACCCTCATTAATTGCATCCATCATATAGATGCGTCCTCTAGGAGAATCCATTTCCTTACCCAACACCCGATAACTCGGACAAGTCGAGAGACAAAACCCACAATGTACACAACTATCAATCAACTTCGGCTCAGGCGGATGATTCTCATCAAACCCTTTCAAATTCTTCAAACTAGCCGTATTATTAACAGAATTTTCTGAAACTTGCATAATTAATTCTTCTCCCCTCTTCCTTTGCGTCCTTTGCGTCCTTAGCGGTTCGTTAAACCTAAATCCCCCCCACAAACCGACCAGGACTTAAAATATTCTTACTATCAAACTGTTCCTTAATCCCGCGCATCAACCCCAAACTATTCCCCGTATAACCCCAAACATCTACTTGTTCTTTAACCCCCACTGGTGCTTCCAGAATTGTTAAAAAACCACTATGAGCTTGAGTGCGTAGGCGCATTTGCAAAACCTGATTTTTATCCTCTAATTCTAACAAACCTAAACCACTACTAATATGAATTAAACCAAACTCCACCTGAGACAAAATTTCCACCGCAGCAGTAGGTAACACTCCTATTTTGCAGGTAATTACAGATTCTTGAACAGGAGAATGTATTCGTTCTTGCAATCTTTCCCATAGACTAGCTTCATGGCCATCTACATAAATTGCCCCATCTAAACCCAACTTTTCTCCTACTTCCACAACTCGGTTTGACTGTTCTTTAACACTCTCACTAATACTTTGAAAGCGAGCAATTAATCCCAATCCCTTACCCAAACCCAAGCCAGACACCAATTTAGTTGATAGTAAATCAGCCTGGATTGGTGTTAACGCCGAACCCCGCAGAGTATCAGCCGCTTGAGATACAGCCTCAGCTTTACCAGTTAGCACCACCGTTGCCGATGCTTCTTGTAACGGGTACAGTCGAAAAGTTACTTGACTAATAACTCCTAATGTGCCGTAAGACCCAGTAAACAACTTCATCAAATCATATCCGGCAACATTTTTGACTACTCTTCCCCCAGCTTTGGCGATTTCTCCATCAGCACGCACAAAAGTAATACCTAGTAATTGGTCGCGCACGCTACCATAGCGTTGTCGTAGAGAACCAGTATCACCTGTGGCGACAATACCGCCAATAGTTGCCAATTCTGGCGCTGTGGCATCGAGGGCGAGAAATTGCCGCGAATTTGCCAAAAGTGCTTGGAGATGGGAAAATTTCATCCCACCTTCTACAGTGACAGTCAAATCACCCACAGCGTGTTCAATCAGTTGGTTGATGCGTTCTGTACTGACTACAACATCAATGCCTTTGGCTAAACCACCCCAAGAGAGTTTACTACCACTACCACAAGGGAGGACGCGCCAGTTGTTTTTATGAGCTGTGGCGAGGACTACAGCTAGCTGTTCTTGGGTGCGGGGATAGACAATACAACTGGGAAGGTTTCCAGAGGCTATAGCCCGTTGAATACGTTTTTGCTGATTTAGTTCGACATTTTCCCAAAGGCAAACAGCATTTTCTTCGCCGACGATAGATGTAAGTTCAGAAGCGCAGACGCCTTGCGGCTTGTCGTTAGACATCGCTTTCATTGAGTTTATTTTTTTTACGCCCTACATCTAATTTACTGGTTAACCTGACCAAAAAAGCACATTGTCACTAATATACAGTGCTTTACGGTTGATCGGTAGAATCAGGGGAACAGTGCATGATTTTTGGTTTCTGTCCCAATATAGTGAATGAATCATACTTGCTCAGCATTCACGGTTAATTAATTATTAATTTAACAGCCTTCATTTCCAGGCTGAAAAAGATTTACTGCTTTGCTGGTGTAAAAAGGAGATAACGACGATGATATTTAAAGATTTTTTTACATTGCCTTTATTTAAAGAAGATACAAGAGGAGAGAGATATATTTTTTGGCAAGTAGACCAAAAATCACAAAATTATATAGTCATTATCTGACCAAATAGCAGAATCTCTGATAGCTAAGTTAAGTCAGCCATCTCTTTATTCTCCACGTTTAGATATCAAATTTGAACAGTGGGCGGCATTATTAGCAAATGATGAGTGGCGAAAAAACCTATATATTATGCGACAAGAACAAAAAGTAATGGCCACAGCACAAACAAAGATTTTGGTAAATCTCAATCAATGGTTAAAGAATAACTTTACTGAATCGATACAGGCTGGATGGCATTCTGTGACAGAATTTTTAGCACCAGAACGACAGTTAGCTGTTGTTAGAAATAATGCACAATCTCATAGCGTTGAACAAGCCAAGTTGTTAAATTTGCAGATACAGCTAAAAGAGCAAGCTATTATTCTTTTGGTGGCGCTAACTCCAGAAGCTGATGGTAGAGTTGGGGTTTTGGTACAGGTTCATACCTACGGAAGTGAAAAACAATTACCTGCTTTTTTGACTTTGGCTTTACTCTCAGACTCATCACAACAGCTTCAGTCAGTGATATCTAGAGAACGAGATAACTATGTTCAATTACCATATTTTCGCTGTCAGAAAGGTACTAATTTTTTCATTAAAATTGCCATTGCTGATGTCAGTGTGATGGAAGAGTTTGCTATCAATAATGATGTTGATTAATTGGGAGTGGGGAGTGGGGAGTAGGGAGTGGGGGAGATGAGGGGGATGAGGAAGCAGGAGAGAAGTTGCAGCAAGTCTTCCCCTCTTCCCCACTCCCTACTCCCTATTTTCAAGGCAAAAGTCTAGTGGTTATGAAGTAATTTACATAAAACTTTAGGTAATTTCTCTTGATTCTTCATAAAAATGTCGCTCAAAAAGCCGTATAAATACTTTTATACTTCAAATGTATCTCACAGAAGAATAGAGGTTATAAACTAAGTGGAAAAACTTATACTTATTTTCCTATTATAAACATTTAATCTAAGTGTGAGTAGATATTAGCTGCATAGTTAAGTAGCAATGAGTAAGCGCGTTGTCTTAAATTTTGGTAGAGGTAGTTTTGAGACGGGATTTCCTTCAGTGACAGCTGAATTGTGGGAAACTAATGGAGTGCGATCGCAACAATTAATTGGCAGCTTACCGTCAGCGCCAGAAATCATTACCTGCTACCGAGAATGGAAACACTTATACAACGCTCTGGCACAACGTTTAAGGCTGAGTTTGTCAATTGAAATTGAAAGTGCCAGTTTGACAAACGTTTCCCAAGATGATTTACACGGTTTATGTCAACGCTTACAAGTAGAAATTAACTATTGGCTAAATGCAGAAAGTTTCCGCAAAATCGATCAAAAACTGCGGACATGGCTGAGTCATACAGAAGAAGTACGGGTTGTTATTGAAACAAGTGATGACTTCTTATGGCGCTTACCTGCATCCTTGCGCTAGTTGGTTACCAGTGATTTGTCAGAATTCTCCAAGTGAATTATCTATTTGGCAAAAGCCCCCAGATGCAAAGCAGCGAGTCCAGAGACATCACCCTGCAAAACCAACTCAAAACCGTAAGGGTATTCTCATAGTCATGATGCTGGTAAGTTTCATTGTCAGCGTCTTGGTTATGGGAGGGCGCTATTTGGGATGGTTGCAATCTTCAGAGTTATATGCATTCGATCGCTTCATGCAAACGCGATCGCAATTATTTCCCGAACAACCAGATAACCGTCTTTTAATTATCACCATCGATGAGCCGGATATCCAGTATCAAGAAAACGAAAAAATGCATCTGCGTTGGTCGCTATCCGACGAAGCACTGGCTGAACTTTTGCAAAAATTAGATCCCTATCAACCAAGAGCGATCGGCTTAGATCTTTATCGTGATGTACCTCTTAATTCCCAATATCCCGATTTAGCAACTCGTTTTCAGAAAGACGATCGCCTAATTACTCTCTGCAAAAGTGGAACTACAGGTGATGACGGTGATACTTATGGAAGTGTACCACCACCCAAAGTACCAAACGAACGAATTAGTTTTAGTGATGTTGTTGCAGATGAAGATGATGTGATTCGTCGGCACCTTTTAAGTATGACCCCACTAACAACATCTTTGTGTGTAGCTGAAGATGCCTTTAGCTTCAAATTGGCACTTCATTATCTGGATAAAAAAGAGCCACAATATCAAATTACCGCAGCCGGAGATTTACAAATTCGGGATGTGATATTTCCCCAATTAAAAGAACATAGCAGTGGTTATCAAAATGTGGATACTGGTGGTTATCAACTGTTGCTAAATTATCGTTCGCTGGCATCTGTTGATAATATTGCCCAGCAAATTTCCCTCACAGATATTTTGAGCGATCGCATCCGCCCTGAGCAGATTAATTCACTCAAAGATAGGCTGATTTTGATTGGTCTTTCGGCACAAAATAAAAATAATGATTTATGGAAAACTCCATTTAGTGATTCTGCACGACCCTTAACCAAAAAAATACCAGGTGTTTTTATCCAAGCACAGATGGTCAGTCAAATTATTAGTACAGTTTTAGACAAAAGACCTTTATTGTGGTGGTGGTCTAGTTGGATAGAATTACTCTGGCTATGGTTATGGTCATTTTTAGGAGCAATTTTAGCGATTTACAAATTTAAACTCATCCAGAGAATTCTCGCAACTTCTATCGGATTATTCAGTGTATGGAGCATCTGCTTAGCCGTCTTTATTCAGGGAGGTTGGATACCATTTATTCCGGCTTGTTTGGCATTTTTGACTACTCAACTAATTTTTATTTATCGATTAAAGAATCTTAATTATCACCTATGAAAAAGAGTAATTTCTTGAAAAATATCAACATGATATTTTGCTTAAGTTTGTTATTTATTTCTTTAACAATCTCGCCCAAAGTAGCACAATCAGAGAATGTGACACTTTTTAAAAAAGTCATTAATAACAAACCCTTCCAGACTTTTCAGAAGCGGAAACTAGGCAGCGGCGCACCCACTGGACGGCGACGGGGAGGTGCAGGACGCGCTCCTAAATGTCCCAGAGAATTAAATAATATTACAGCGTTAGTACCTGCATTATCAGAAGTAGCAATTAAGGATTCTAAATCTACCTTAGAAGCAACAGTGTCAGAATATCCAACCTTTTGGGTTTATGTACCTGAACTACCTAGCAATGCCCGTTTTGCAGAATTTGTGTTACAGGATATAGATAATAAAAAGAATATCTACAGCAAAAATTTTCTCCTTTCTGATCGAGCTGGAATTATCAGTATGAATTTACCTAATGCGCCTGAACATTCATTAAAAATAGGTACAAAATACCGTTGTTTTTTTACAGTTTATTGTAATGAAGAACACACTATATCTGAGGAATATTTTTTTGTAGATTCATACATAGAGCGTGTGGCAAATAATTATAATTTTCAACCAAACGATTACCTTGCTTATGCCGAACATAATATCTGGTATGAGACACTAACTCAGCTAGCTCAACTCTACCGCGATCGCCCCAAAGATCCAACTATCAATCGTGACTGGCAGGAATTATTAAAATCTATTAATTTGCCAGATATTTATGATGTGAGTTTTATTGAGAATTGAAAATTTATTCGACTCAAAATCTCACGCAGAGGCGCAGAGGCGCAGAAAAGAGAACGCAAAGAAAGACTTTATACCTATCCCCTCTTTTTCTCTGTGCCTCTGTGGTTCGTAAAAAAAATTAAATATTCTGACTTCTGAATTGTTTAGCATTGAAAGGAAATAATGTGTTAATAAAAAATCCTGTAATATTTAGTGTTTTAATATTAATTGCGATAACTATAAAAAATAGCGATCGCGCTATTGCCCAAATCATTCCAGACAACACCCTTGGGACTAACGTCGAATCTCTCAACCCACAAATCGACCAAATTACAGGTGGTTCCCAACGTGGTGCAAACCTGTTTCATAGCTTCTCAGAATTTAACGTTGGTGAGGGTAGAGGTGTTTATTTCCAGAATCCCAATGGTATAAATAACATTCTGACTCGCGTCACAGGTAGCAACTCATCGCAAATTTTTGGTACTCTTGGTGTACTTGGCAAAGCCAATTTATTTTTGCTGAATCCTAACGGCATTATCTTTGGTGAAAATGCCCGTTTAGATATTAGCGGTTCCTTCTTCGCTAGCACAGCCAAAACTTTAGTATTTGAGAATGGTTTAGAGTTCAATACCACTAAAAAAGAAGCACCACCTTTACTGACTATAAATATTCGTCCTGGTTTGCAGACTGCTACAAATGGCAACATTACTAATGCAGGAAACTTAACCGTAAGTCCAGGAGAAAACCTAACATTATTTGGTAACACAGTCACCAGCACTGGAACAATAACTGCACCGGGTGGGAGAGTAGAAATATTTGGCGATCGCATTGGTTTATTAGACAATGCCAAAATAGACGTTTCTGCTGTCGGTGGCGGCGGTACAGTGTTGATTGGAGGAGACTTTCAAGGACAAGGTGCAGTTACCAACGCCACTAGGACTTTTATTGGTAAAAATGTCAGCATTAATGCCGATGCGATCGATCGCGGGAATGGCGGTAGAGTGGTTGTTTGGAGCGATGGTAGTACCAAATTTTATGGTAGTGTTAGCGATCGTGGTGGGGTAAATTCTGGGAATGGCGGCTTTGTCGAAATTTCTGGAAAACAATCTTTAGAATACAAGGGTTTAGTAGATACCAGTGCTACCAATGGAAATATAGGAACTTTATTACTAGATCCGACAAATATCGAAATTGTGGATGCTGGTGGAGAAACTTTCGATTTAAGTGATGCTGATGCCTTTAGTGATACCGATATTGGCGGTGATGGTAACACTAAAGTCTATGCTGATGCCTTAAATTTTTCCTTTACTGATGTGATTCTCCAAGCAACAGAAAATATTACTTTCACAGCACCAGTTTTTACTTTTTTCCCTGGTGTAGGACTGACTGCGGAAGCTGGTAAGAATATTTTTGTGAATAATCTAATTATCAGCAATGGTGGTCAAATTCAGTTAAATGCTGAAAAAGGAGATATAGAAATTAAAGCCAATGTTGTTTCTCTTGCAGGTGATATAAGAATTTCTACTAAAAATTTCACCATAAATCAAGGAACTCTTGCCACTCAAAATATTAATTCTCCTACCGTTGGCAATATCAAAATTAATGCTTCAGAGAATATTAATATTATTGGTGTAAAAAGTAATTTAATTAGCATCAGTTCTGGTTCTGCTACAGGAAGTAATGTAGAAATTGAAACAGGAACAATCAATATTCTAAATGGAGGATTTTTTGGACTTCAAACTATAAATCAAGAAACAGCAGGTAATCTTATAATTAATGCCAGAAATTCTATTAATGTTATTGGTAAAGATGGTACTCGTGCTTCTAGCATAAGTACCCAAAATACAGGAACAAAAAATGGAGGTAACCTTTCCATATTTACAGAAAAATTATTAGTACAGGATGCTGGTACTATTGTTACATTAGGCAATCAGGCTAAAGCTGGTAATTTGTCTATTCAAGCTAGGGAATCTATAGATGTAATCAATAAAGGAACTATAAATTCACTTGCAATTCAGCTTAATGGAGTAGCAGGAGACGTTTTAATTGAGAGATACTAATTCTCAAGAAAATCTTACACTTGCCCGTGAAGTTATAGAATCTCTACAAATAGCTGAAATTGATAACTTTTTACGTTCACCCTGCTCACGCCCCACAACAGCCATTGACAAATTAGTTGAAAACGATAAATCCACCGCAGTCATCTATCCAATTATTTTAGATAAGCGCTTGATTCATCCGCTAGACAATTAATCAGTGAATTTTACAAACAGTTAAATAAAGGAGTGACTAAAGCCGAAGCATTACAACGCGCCCAGCTCAGCCTTTTTGCTCAAGAAAAAGATAATCCATACATCTGGGCACCATATGTTATCGTAGGTAATTGGTTATAAAATTTACTCGTAAATATTTCCTTGAAATGTGTGCATGGAAATCTGTATTCATCCCGATACATATACAGAACCAAAAAGCACTTCTTCAGGAAACTATGATTGATAAAACCACATTTAAAACAGCACTACCTCAACCCAAATACTGGATACTTGGCCAGCAAAGTGCTTATCAAAATTGGACACCAGGACTGCCAACTACTGACCAAGTTCGGGACTTCGTGTATTTAGGTAGTTCTGGATGGAGTCATGATGTTCAAAATGCTAATCGCACGGCAATTGGTAATACGGGTTTACCTGTTAATGATTTTTGTGGCAGCAAATCTAGAAATGTTTTGAGTACTCCTGTGTAAGCAGCTTTGTAAATTGGCGTTGCAATAATCACACCATCTGCGTTTGCGAGTAAAGCTTTGGGTTCTTCTAAAGCGGGGCTATCATATCGTCCAAAAACTAAATCTTCAGCAGGCAAATCCCGAACTGAAATAACGTCTACATGCAAGCCTTCTTGTTGTAAAAGCTTGGCGGTGTATTCGACAAGACCGTAAGTTCTAGATGGGTGGGTTGGACTACCAGCGATCGCCAAAATGTTTGTCATTTAATGAAACTCCTATGTATTAATGGGGAGTGGGAAGTGGGGAATGGGGAATGGGGATTAAGGGGATGATTCCTTTGCAAGCTGAGGGTGATAGTCCCTATGCTGCTATCAATGCATTGAGTCGGACAATACAAGGTGTAGCTACGGGAATAGGATTTCTGGGAGCGGGATTGATTTTACAAGAGTCTCCCAGAAAATCTGCGGCGCCAAAAGTACGCGGCTTAACCACAGCAGCTTGTGTCTGGACAGCGGCCGGATTGGGGGCTGCCATCGGCTGCGGTCTGTGGCAAATGGGATTATTAGGAGGGTTACTCACCCTGATTACCTTGAGTGGGGTGAAGCGGCTCAATCGCTCATTTATGTTTCTGACGGGTCAAGATAAACACGGCAGTACTCAGAATCTAACAACTTCTGATGATGAAAATGATGATTAATAATTATGTTTTATATCAAACCTCGACTTGACATCAAGGACTTGACTATGAAACAAATTAATGTTTACTGTGCAAATAAACTCAAGTAGATCGGATTCCCGTCCAGCATTGTGTTGAAAAATAATTTGTTGTTTCTTAGCTAATTTTAATCAGGCTATCACGGCTAATTCAGGGCGATCGCTAATGCTAATAATGAAAGCAGGGAATACCGTACTTGAGTTGATTGGCCAGTTAACCAGAAAATAGAAAATAATAGATATATGAACAAACGGTATTTTTTAGAGGCTAGTGCAGTAATAGTTGGCACAGCGTTGTTATCAAGGTATATCAATTGGGGGTCAAAAGAAATGACAACTTCTAACACTGGATTTGAAATTACCAAACCGGAAGAAGAGTGGAAGACGATTTTAACGCCAGAACAATTTCGTGTATTACGTAAACATGGGACTGAACGCGCCCACACCAGCCCACTCGATAAGCAATACGACGAAGGCACTTATTATTGTGCTGCATGTGAACAACCACTGTTTACATCTGATACCAAATTTAACAGCGGTACTGGCTGGCCTAGCTTTTTTAAACCTATTGAAGGTGCGATCGCCACTACTGTAGATAGGTCGTTGTTTATGACCAGAACTGAAGTGCATTGTAGTCGCTGTGGTGGTCATCTGGGTCATGTTTTTGATGATGGCCCCGCACCCACTGGCAAGCGCTACTGTATGAACGGTGTTTCGCTGAAGTTTACTCCTGCTTGATCGGGGGCGTAGGTGTAGCGATCGTAGACATCCCACGCATAACCGAAGTTATCAGATTTTGAGGCTTGACCAAGGGTGAGTCAGTTTAAGAAAATGCAACTCTTGGTCTTTGCTAGAACTATTTCCCTAAATCGTCCTATTTGTTTGGGTCTTTTTTCTCTTTTTTGTCTTTGGCATCTTTTTTAGGTTTTTTAACTTCTTTATTACTTTTTCTTTCCTTCGACATCAGAGTTCTCCAACTAGATTAATGAGTGAAAGCTTTCACATTCTGCCGTCAGGGAATCAGGAGGCGGCTTACCTGATATTTTTTTAAGGCAAAAAAGAAAGTATTAGACATAAATGCTACTAACTACCATGATACGGTGTTGTTTGAGTTTATTCTTAAAACTTTTGCATATATTTCAATAATAATCTTCAGTGGGGTAGCACAGCTAGCTGTGCTACCCCACTGATTCAGTAATATTTCTTTATTTGAAAGTAGTATGATTGGGTAAACTATTCTATAGCCAACGTTTTATCCAAAAGTTATTTCTAAAGAAGTTGACCCTACCTTGTTCACGATCCGCCGCTGATTCTGCAAGGTTTTGTTTCTTTCTTCTCCAATGATCGAGGGAGTAAATATTAAAGCTGCTACCTGCAAGCAAAATAAACAGTACAATTCCGTAAGAAAGCATGGAAGTAGCTGCACCCCAATTTTGTACCGATGTTACCCCCAACTTTAAGATGATCATCAAGGCAAAGGTAACAATCAAAGCGCCTCTGGTTGCTAACCCAAGTGTGATTAAAACACCCACAATTAACTCTACAGGGGGCACTAGATAGGAATTGATTCTCACTAAAAATTCGGGAAAATAAGAATCTGCCAGTTGTTTGACAGTACCTTCAACAAATCCAGGGATGTTAAAAATGCGAGTGAATCCGTGATTAAAGTAATTTACACCGATGAGAACTCGCAGCAACAAATAGGCGATCGCCACATCCTTGGGTTTGAGACTAATATAAGTTCTATTTTCAGTCATTGCCTGAACTCCAACTATGGTAAACTAATGATGATTGATTCCAATTGCAGGAATTGGAAAGAGAGCTAACGTTTTTTCACAGACAGAATTAAACGAACTGAGCGATCGCGTGATAAATAAGTATGAAGCCAAGTCAGTAACACAAAAAAACGACTGCGGTAGCCAGGAAGATATACTAAATGAACTCCTAGCCACATCAGCCAAGCCAAGAAACCTGTAAAGGCAAATACGCCAATTTTTCCCACACCTGAATAGCAGCCTATAATCGCTAATCTTCCTTTGTTGAAATAGCTAAAAGGCTCTGGTGATTTTCCTCGAAATTGTCGCTGAATATTTCGGGCTACAGCAACACCCTGCTGGAGTGCTTCCGGTGCAACCCCACTTAATGATTTACCGTTCTTTTCCACATAGGCCAGATCCCCAATGGCATAAACATTGGGTTGCTGTAGTAATTGTAGGGTGGGATGAACAATTAACTTTCCCTTATTTGCAGAAGATACCTCCTGTGATGTTGTCGGATAATTTGCCTCTAACCCCGCAGTCCAAATGACGGTTGCAGTTGGAATTACCTCATCGTTTTGCAGATGTACAGATTCTAAAGTAACTCTAGTAACTTTGGAAAGCAGATAAACCTCGACTCCTAGCTGATGTAATCGTTTATGAGTGTAGGCTCCCAACTTTTTTGGCAGTTCGCCCAATAAGCGATCGCCAGATTGCACGAGAATCAACCTCACTTCGTGTAAAATTGTCGGATAGTCCCGACGCAACTGGCCTCGAACTATTTCCACAAAAGCACCCACCACCTCCACACCGGTTGCTCCACCCCCGACAATGGTAAACGTTAGCAGTTGTTGGCGTCGTGATGAATCAGATTCCTGGATAGCTTGCTCAAAGCAAGAGAAAATCTGATTGCGGATTGCTATTGCTTCTTCTAACGTTCTCATGGAAAAAGCATATTCTGAAGCTCCAGTAACTCCCAAAAACTGCGTTCGGCTTCCAGTTGCTAACACCAGAAAATCATAGGCAATTGAACAACTATCTGTTTCAACAGTTTGCCCTGAAAAATCAATTTGCTCAACCTCAGCCATCAAAAACTGAACTTTCGGCTTATTCCGTAAGAAAGAGAATCGCCGTAAAATCGTGCGGATTGGGTAAGCAATGTATTCAGGCTCTAATTGACCTGTGGCAACCTGATACAACAACGGTATAAAGGTGTGATAGTTGTGGCGATCGATTAATAATACATCTGCACCAGAATCAGCTAAAGATTGGGCAGCTTGCAACCCACCGAATCCAGCGCCAACAATGACAACGCGGCGACTGTCCATCCTTCCCCTCTTGATTTACTTAGCTAGTCAGTCAAGTTATTAACTGTCAATATATCGATGATAATCGCACTAAGATAAACTCACAGGGGAAGGCAAAACAGAACTCACACAAAGTAACTATTGTCAATCAGCGTAGGACAGGCACTCGCTTCTCATAACTCAATACGGTTCAGTTAAAGCTAAAACTCTTTTAGGGCTTACGCAAAAATCGCTCGAAAGCTTAATTTATTTTTTTTAGGAACCGCAAAGGACGCAAAGGACGCAAAGAAAAGGAAGCAATGCTTAACTGAAAAGACAATATCTGTGAGATTTTCACCACCTGCGATCGCTTCCAGATTTTCCTCTAATTTAAGGAGGATTTAGGAGGATCTAAAGTTTTGGATACCTCAGTTATGTAACGGAAACATTTACAACGTCGCCACAAGTTCCTTTAAGCGATCGCGTCCATCCCGGAAGACAGGCCAACCATCCCCCACCAACACCGCTTCCACCCGACTAAGTTCTGCCAACCTCCGCACAGAAGCAACAGCTTCCTCTCGATTCAGCAGCTTGTCATCAGGTAAAATTGTCAAACTCCCTGCCTTGCGCGCCCGGACTAAATCTCCTGTAATCAAAGTTGTTTCCTCTAGTAGTAAAGCCAGTTCACCAGGCGTTTTAGAACCTTGGAGTTCAATCACCTTTAGTCCAGGAACAAATTCTTCACCATCAGACAGCCAGCGATCGCAAGGTATAGGAAAACTATCTTTTTCCGCCACAGGACCGGCTATCTTGGCATAGGTTTGATCGGCAATTTCTTTACTTGCCCTGACATGCTCAGAATTCGTCAACACAATCCAAACTACACCACCGAGGGATTTCAGATGATTCCAATCATGGTTTGATAGGGCTACTGGGTCAATCAAGATGTTGCCATCTGGGCGAATCCAGGCAATCCCATTGAAATCAATATTTCTTGCCGGATTGAAATTAGACCAGCTATAGAGATCGGGACGGTGCAAAGATTTCATGATGATTCTGGATTAGTACCTTCAATAATTGACTATTAATCTCAATAATTCAGTATATAGATAATAGGGGCACTGGGGATTGGGGATTGGGGATTGGGCACAAGAGGCAGAGGTGCGGAGGGGCGGAGGGGCAGAGGGGAAAAACTTACTGCTCCCCTGCTCCCCTGCTCCCCTGCTCCCTCATCCCCCCACTCCCCACTCCCCTTACTCTCTGCGACTCTGCGCCTCTGCGCCTCTGCGCGATCCAAATTCATATCTCCACTCAGCAACACCGTATTTTTTATTGCTATTGAACAGCAACCATAGCAATACACTATCTTAATCTTGAAGATTATTTTTTAACGAACCGCATTCGCGCAGCGTCTCGTAGAGAAGAACGCAAAGGCGCAAAGGCAAGAAATAAACAATTTTACAAATTATTTAGATCTGATATATGACTACTTACGAAAACATTTTGCAAGCCATTGGTAAAACTCCATTAGTCAAACTTAACAAAATTACCGAAGACATTCACTCAACTATTTATGCCAAAGTAGAATATCTCAATCCTGGCGGCAGTACCAAAGATAGAATAGCCTTAACCATGATTGAAGCCGCAGAAAAAACAGGTCAACTCCAACCTGGTGGTACTATTATTGAAGCCACCGCAGGCAATACTGGCGTCGGACTAGCATTAATTGCAGCAGTGAAAAAATATCGCTGTATTTTCGTCATGCCTGATAAAATGAGTCAAGATAAAATCAACTTACTCAAAGCTTATGGTGCAGAAGTAGTTGTTACTCCCACATCTGTACCGCCTGACTCACCAGAAAGTTATAACGGCGTAGCAGAAAGACTCGCCAAAGAAATCCCCAAAGCTTACAGACCAAATCAATTTGAAAACCCGAATAATCCTTTAGCACATTACTTAACCACAGGCCCAGAAATTTGGTCAGATAGTAATGGTAAGATTGATGTATTTATTGCAGGTATGGGCACAGGTGGTACAATTTCTGGAGTTGCCAAATATCTGAAAGAACAAAATCCAAATATCGTAATTGTTGGTGCAGATCCCGAAGGTTCGATTCTTTCGGGTGACACACCCAAATCTTACAAAGTTGAAGGAATTGGCGAAGACTTTATTCCCAAAACTTTTAATCGCCAATTAGTAGATGAAATGGTTCGCGTTAGCGATAAAGAGTCATTTAATATGGCTCGTCGTTTAGCACGGGAAGAAGGTTTATTAGTAGGAGGTTCATGTGGTACAGCAGTAGCCGCAGCCTTGAAGTATGCAGCTAGATTAACAGAGCCAAAGTATATTGTGGTTCTATTACCAGATACAGGAAGAAATTACATTAATAAAATTTACTCCGATGCGTGGATGCAGGAAAATGGTTTTTGGGAAGGTACAACAGTAAGAAGTACTAAAGTTCGAGAAATTCTTGCTCAAAAAACAGATTTCCCTTCCCTAGTTGCTGTTAGTCCGCGTGATACCTTGAGCCAAGCCACAAGCTACCTGCAAAAGTTAAATATCTCCCAGCTACCAGTCATTGATAACAATCATGTAGTAGGAAGCGTCAATGAAGCCTCTTTAATGAAATTCCTTCATGATGGTATCAACTTTTCTAACCAAGAAGTTTCGGCAGTTATGGGTAAACCATTGCCAATTCTTGATGAAGAAGTCGATATTTCGGAAGCTTATCGACTGCTTTTGTCAGGAACCACAGGGATTATTATTAAGCAGCGTGATGTTCCTATTGGATTAATTACCAGAGCTGATTTAATTAGATATTGGATTAGTCAAACCCAGGAATAATGAATAAAAATTCAGAATTCAGAATTCAGAAGTCATAATTTCGTAGAGACGATCGCCTCCTAATTGTTTTCTATTAAATTTGCATATTTTCTGAAGCATTACAGTCAGCCAGTCCTCCTGAATTCTGAATTCTGACTCCTGAATTCTGAATTCTTTCTTTATAAAGGTAAAAAAATGGAATTTGAAACTAGAGCAATTCATGAAGGTCAGCAATCAGATCCCCAAACAGGTGCTGTGATTGTCCCTATTTATTTGACTTCCACCTATGAACAAGAAGCCATAGGCCAGCACAAAGGATATGAATATTCTCGCACAGGAAACCCTACTCGCACTGCTTTAGAAGAAGCTTTAGCTTCTCTTGAAAATGGTAAATTTGGTTTAGCGTTTGCTTCTGGGTTGGCTGCAACTACCACGGTATTAAATCTGCTCAAAAATGGTGACCATATTGTTGCTGGCGATGATTTATATGGTGGAACTTATCGTTTGTTAGAAAAGGTTGTCAAAAATTGGGGCGTGACAACTACTTATGTAGATATTGATAATATTGCTGAATTTGAATCTGCCATTCAACCAAATACAAAGTTGATTTGGATTGAAACTCCTACCAACCCATTATTAAAAATCATTGATATTGCGGCACTTTCAAATATTGCCCGCAAACACAATCTGATTTTAGTAGTTGATAATACCTTTGCTAGTCCTTATTTTCAAAGACCGTTAGAATTAGGTGCTGATATTGTGGTTCACAGCACTACCAAATATCTAGGGGGACATAGCGATATTATTGGTGGTGCAGTTATCACATCTAATGAGCAACTATACACCGAACTAAAGTTTTATCAAAATGCGACCGGAGCTATTCCCAGTCCTTTTGATAGTTGGTTAGTACTGCGAGGAATTAAAACTCTAGCTGTGAGAATGCGAGAACATGAAAAAAATGCTTTATTTTTGGCTAAATTTTTAGAAAAGCATCCTAAAGTTGAGCGAATTTATTATCCAGGCTTACCTACCCACGAACAACATCAACTCGCAAAAGAGCAAATGTCTGGCTTTGGGGGGATGATTAGTTTGGAATTAAAAGGTGGTTTTGTTGAAGTTGAAAGATTTGCTTCCCGACTCAAGTTGTTTTTGCTAGCTGAAAGTTTAGGAGGGGTGGAGTCACTGCTTTGTTATCCCACCAAAATGACCCACGGTTCTCTACCAGAAGCAGAACGACTTAAGCGAGGAATAAAGGATAATTTAGTCCGTCTTTCAGTAGGAATTGAGCATCAGCAAGATTTACAAGCTGATTTAGAAAATGCTCTTTCTTGAAATTAGGAAGTAGGCAGTGCAGAGTAGATATAGGAGTAAAGCATTCTGCGCTTTACTCCTATAGTGTGTATGCACGGATCGAGAAATTTTCATGCTGTTGTTGTGTAACTTTGAAGTATGTCTAGTTTCAAGGTAATATAACTTAATATTTTTTGAATTAATATAAGTTAATAAATATTTTTTGAGGCATTTGTTAAAAAAAATGACATTATTTTCTCTCGAATATTTAGCTCTCACTTTTGATCCCCAACGTAAAATTGATTTGTCCGATAAACTCCACTGAAAAATGGGAGTATCCAAGCCTTAATATGTCTGAATATTTTGAAAAACAACACTAAATAACTGGGGAATTAATCTAAATTTCCGGTAATTATATCGGGATAGTAGGCTTATAAATTCTGAAGAAAAAGCCCCATTGACTGCTAAAAAAGATAGGGCTACTGTTATAAGTAGTCCTAACAAGGACGTTGTTAATGCATCAATAAATCAAGAGGTATTTCCTATGATGATGATGATGACTGAAACCATGACTCCCGAAATGCAAGCTTGTATGGAAGTTTGTATGGATTGTCATAAAATGTGCATGGAAACCATGACTTACTGCATGAGCAAAGGTGGTAAGCAGATGGACAAGGGCATGATGAGCATGATGAGCATGATGCGCGATTGCGCTGAAATGTGCATGATGTGCATGAATATGATGATGAGCGGTTCTGAGTTCATGGGACGCACTTGTATGCTGTGTGCAGAAATGTGCGATCGCACTGCCATGGCCTGTGAAATGATGAGCGACGATGCCAAAATGATGGAATGTGCCGCTGCTTGCCGCAAATGTGCAGAATCTTGCAGATCTATGCACATGATGCCTGCATAATCCTCCGACTTCGCAGAAGTTTCTCTGCAACCTAATATTCAAGCGCTCAGACTCTTTGGGTCTGGGCGCTTGAAGTAAGTAATATTCTTTTGAAGAATTCTGATGTCCCGTACATCTGTGCGTTCATTCCATCAAAATCAAGCGCAGAGGATCTAAACGCACATACCAAGGAAAAGCTTGGTCTTTCATAGTCACCCATTTTTCTTTAAAGACTTCAGCTTGCAGATGATAATCATGAGAATTATTGGCAGCAGAATGTAGTTTGACAAATAGCGTCATTCGATGAGGCGTTTCACTTGTCCGTACTACCCAACAGGGAAAAGTATTTTCACCGGATGAGTTGTTGGTAAAGATAATTTGATGGGCACGAATACCAACGTGGGATAATTCGCTATTAATTGGTTCCACAACTTGGAGATTACAACCCCAATCTGTTGCTTCCACCTGCTGGGGCGATCTAATAATAATCCGAGAAAAGTTTTTGCACCCAGTGATTTGGGCAACACCCACAGTCATAGGACGCTCAAAAATATCGTATTTGCTACCATGATGGACGGCTCGACCATGCTCTAGTACTAGTAGATTCGGGCAAAGCCGATAAGCTTCTTCCATATTATGAGTGACAAATAAAGTCACGCCTTGGTAGTCAGCCAGAGTTTCTGTCATTTGCTGCTCTAATTGACTACGCAGATGGGTATCGAGTGCTGAAAACGGCTCATCCAAAAGCAATGCTTCTGGTTGACTTGCCAATGCTCTTGCTAATGCTACCCGTTGTTGTTGTCCTCCTGAAAGTTGGTGCGGATAGCGATCGCCTAATCCCTGCAACTGCATATTTAATAATAGTTCTTCTACCTGTACTCTAATACTCCCTGCCGACAATCCTTTGGGCAAGCCAAAAGCGATATTTTGCGCCACACTCATATGTGGAAATAGGGCGTAATTTTGCACTAAAAAACCAATACGGCGATCGCGGCTAGGTACATTAATTCCTTTTTCCGAGTCAAACAACACTCTGCCATTTAAAACTATCCGCCCTCTTGTCGGCGTTTCTATTCCCGCAAGACACCGCAAAATCATGCTCTTACCCGCCCCCGAACCGCCCAATAACCCCAAAGGTTGCTCATCACTAGTGAAAGCAACTTTTAAATCAAAGCTAGCAAGTATTTTTTCAATGTCTACAAACAACCCACGCGACTCAAAAGCAGAGTCCGGCCTATCAAAAATTTCTCCCCCTGCTCCCCCTGCCCCCCTCTTCTCCCTCACCTCTTGCCAGAAGTTAACCCCAATGATTCCAGATAGAGAAATCACCATAATTGCGATCGCCCAAAACCAAGCTTCGTTCATTGCTCCCGCTTCCACAGCAAAATAAATCGCCATTGGGATTGTCTGCGTTTGTCCGGGAATGTTACCAGCCAGCATCAATGTCGCGCCGAATTCACCCAAAGCACGGGCAAAAGCCAGAGTTGTGGCAGCCAAAATCCCAGGTAGTGCTAAGGGTAAACTAATACGCCAAAAGATTGTCCTTTCTGTTGCACCAAGGGTTCTAGCTACTCGCAGCAGATTGCCGTCTATTTGTTCAAAGGCTCCCAGTGCAGTTTTATACATTAACGGGAAAGAAACAACTGTAGCTGCGATCGCTGCACCATACCAAGTAAAGACGATGGTGAAGTCAAAAGTCTGCATGAGTTTCCCTACAGGGCCATTTTTACCAAAAAATAGCAACAACAAGAAACCCACAACTGTCGGCGGTAAAATTAGAGGAGCAATAAAGACACCCTCAATCAACGATTTACCTTTGCCACGATATCCCAGCATCCAATAGGCAGCAGCAATGCCCAAAAAGAAAGTAATAAATGTAGCAAGTAATGAAGTTTTGAGTGATATCCAAAGCGGCGATAAATCCAAGGGCATAGTTGCGTAGGGAAAAATTAGCTCAACTAATCCTTAATTTACCAACTTTGTCTCAAAAAAGTTGGTACAAACTAGTAAATTACATCACAAACAATGAAGCAAATCCGAAAAACAGAATATTTATATTGGAGAATATCTCAGGACTAACATATATATTCTGCTATAGGGTCTAGAGCAGAGTCTTTGCCTCCAGTCTGGACAAGCTGTATGAAAAAAATATGATACTTACCTCAGTCCTAAGAAAAATCAATAGAGAACACTAAATTTATGGCTATCTACGGCACTTCTGGCAATGACAACCTAAACGGTACTGAATCCGCTGACATCTCCATTTTTGGCTATGGAGGTAACGACAACATCAATGGCAGAGGCGGAGACGACATCATCGATGCTGGAGAAGGAGACGATTTGGTTTCCGGGGGCAATGGTAAGGACACTATCCTGGGTCGCGGAGGCAAAGATATTCTCTACGGAGACGATGGCAATGATGTTATTTTCGGTGAAGCAGGTGATGACTTTATATGGGGTGGAGCAGGCACTGATATTTTACTTGGAGGCACAGGCAATGATACCTACCTCATTTCTGCATTGACAGGGGATACAGCTGACACCATTACTGAGTATAGTAACCAGGGCACTGACACGGTTTTATCCTATGCAAGCTACACTCTAGGGGCTAACCTAGAGAATTTGACATTATTGTACGCGAATACTGCTTACTATGGCGGCGGTAACAGCCTCAACAATAAGATTACAGGAAATGATTACTCAAACTACCTGAATGGTTTCGGAGGAAACGATTACATTGAAGGTAAGGGCGGTAACGATTATCTCTACGGTGGTGATGGCATTGACAACCTCATCGGTGGGGCTGGTAATGACTCACTTTATGGAGGGACAGGTGGTGATATCCTCTTCGGCGACGAAATCACGATTGGTAGCGGCACCCCCGCAGGTAATGACTACCTGAGTGGTGAAGATGGTAACGATCTGCTCTACGGGGGACGGGGAAATGATACGATGGTTGGTGGTGCAGGTAATGATTTCTTCAGTGGCTACGGTAATAGTACTGGCGAAATAGATAGGTATACTGGCGGTACTGGGGCGGATACATTCAGCCTTGGTTACAACGGTTCTTATACCAATATCGACTATTTGGGCAGCGGATATGCCATCATCACAGACTTTAAGTGGTCAGAAGGCGACAAGATTAGGGTTGGTGGTAGTATTAGTGATTACACTCTCCAAAAAACCTCGAATTTCAGTGGTGGCGCAGCTTTGGATACTCTCATCTACAGAAATAGCGATCTAATTGCTGTTGTACAAGATACTACGAATGTCTATGCCTCTTTAGACTTTATTGCTTAATTAGGGCTTGCTAGCTAAGGCAGTCCGAAATCATTCATCAAAAGTTAGATCCCCGACTTCTGTTAAGAAATCGGGGATCTTGGCGATCGCTAATTTTCACAAATCAGACCATTTTGTAGAGACGCGATTCATCGCGTCTTCACTTCACCCAAGGATATGTTCCTAGTTTCTGAATTAATCCAGTTGAGTGCTGTAAGCGCTAAAACCATAAGCCAAAGTTTCTTTTAAACTACCTGACGGCTTGAGACTTTGATTGATGGCTTTAGCAAACGGTATCCGAATTCCTTTAATCGTTTCCGGTAAAATTGCATATTCTTGGGTTGGTTCAACAATATACTCTGGACATTTGGTTTTCATCCCAGCAGTTGCCAACATTTCCTGTATTTCAGCAGATGAATATTGCTTCAAATAAACTGGATTTCTCACAAATGGATTCAACTTTCTCACAAAATTATGGATGATGTGAGAAGGACAAGATTTGTTGTGAAAAGAGTGATTAAAAACAAAAATTCCACCAGGCTTGAGTACGCGAGATATATCAGCCAATAAGTTTCTTAATTGTGCATCTGGTATATGCATAAATACACAATTAGAAATTACCAAATCTATAGAATTTTCTGCTAAAGGTAATGTTTCAGCAGAATTGCAAATTATGTTAAACTCAGCGTCTGGGAAAAAATCGTACTCTTGTTTAACCTTGATTAATCGCCGCAATAAAGTTTCAGAAATATCAATCCCATAATATTTTTCACATCTCAAATTTTTCGCTTTAGAAAGATGTAAAGGTGCGCGACCATAACCGCAACCAATCTCCAGAATAGAATCAACAGATTTATTCAACGGAAATTTATTCCAAGTACCTCCAGGCGTACCAGTTAGCAGAGTGTAATCTTGTTTGATGGGTGATTGATCTGCGACCGTTTCAATTTTCTGGGAACCATAGTATGTTTTACCAATTTTATCCCAGGTTTTTTTGTGTTGAGTACTGTTCAAATCTTTGTAATCACTAGGAAAATAAATGCCATCTCGTAATTCATAGTCATCCAGACTGAATTTTACATTTGCTAATTGAGTCATTAGGATTATTCCCCATAAATAATTAAATCTGTTTTCTGTTATACTCTTAACTCAGCATTAACCGCAAGCAATTTTTACTCAACTCCTTCCCCTAATAAAATTTTAGATTTTAGATTTTAGATTTTAGATTCTGTAGTCCTACGGAGAAGCTACGCTATCATGAGTTCTTGGACGGGAAGAATCGGAGGCTAAGATGGTAGAAGGGTCACAACAAAAACGGGTGGTAGTTGTAGGTGCTGGTTGGGCAGGTTTAGGAGCAACCTACCATTTGGCAAAGCAAGGCTATGATGTGACACTTCTAGAAGCAGGTTCTTATCCTGGTGGACTGGTGGCGGGTTGGCAAACAGCCGCAGGAAAATCTGTGGAAGCCGGCATTCACGGCTTTTGGTATCCTTACAGAAATATTTTTTCCCTCATTAATGAATTAGGAATTAATCCTTTTACTACTTGGACTCGTTCTTCCCAATATTCGCCTGCGGGGTTGGAAGTTGAATCACCAATTTTTCAAGACTTACCACGACTCCCCACACCTTTAGGAACTTTTCTCTACACTCAGTTTAAACGGCTGCCACTAATTGATCGTCTCAGCGCCCTACCTTTACTTTATGCTCTTGTTGATTTTGATAATTCTGATGCAGCTTGGCGGCGCTATGATTTTGTCACTGCCCGTGAATTGTTCAAAGATTTTAATGTTTCTTTCCGGCTTTACCGCGAAGCTTTTGAACCAATGTTATTGGTGGGTTTGTTTGCCCCTGGCGAACAATGTTCAGCCGCAGCAACTTTAGGGATGCTTTACTATTTTATTTTGGCTCATCAACCCGATTTTGATGTGGTTTGGTGTCGGGGAACTGTGGGAGAAAAAATATTTCGTCCTTGGGTAGAACGTATTGAAAAAGCTGGTGCGCGAGTATTACCCAAACGGCGAGTGACAGACTTGATTGTTGATAGTAATTATCGAGCCAAGAGTGTGGTTTGCGGTGATGAAGTTTTTGATGCTGATGCTGTGATTTTTGCAGTTGGAATCACAGGCATGAAGAAAATTGTTTCAACTAGTCCGAGTTTACAAAGTCGTGAAGAATTTCGGAATTTGAGCAATTTAGGAGCAATTGATGTTTTAGCAACGCGCTTATGGTTCGATCGCAAAATTGATATTCCTCGTCCTTCTAATGCCTGCTTTGGATTTGACGCAACTACAGGTTGGACATTTTTTGATTTGAATGCCCTACATGATGAATATCGCCATGAACCAGGAACGGTGATTGAAGCTGATTTTTATCACGCAAATCAATTTCTGAATTTGAGTGATGAGGAGATTTTACCAATAGTTCAGCGTTATTTAACAACTTGCGTGTCAGGATTTCGCAACGCAAAGCTAATTGATAGCAGTGTAATTCGCCTACCTCAGGCGGTGACTCACTTTGCACCTGGTAGTTACCGTCATATGTTACCAGCTTTGACTAGTTTTGAGAATGTGTTTATGAGTGGGGATTGGATTGTTAACCGTCATGGTTCCTGGTCTCAAGAAAAGGCTTACGTTACTGGTTTGGAGGCGGCGAATTTGGTAGTGTCTTATTTGGGAGAAGGTCAGCCATCTCAGATTTTACCTGTGGAAGCGGATGAAGCGCATATCCAAGTGGCGCGATCGCTCAACCAAACAGTACGCGATTTTAGCAAATCTATCCTGCCTGAATTTTGGCTGCCGTAATTGGTAGGGATGCACAGCCGTGCATCCATACTTCTTGCAAATATAGTGAATTATTAATTGTAATCTAAATTCGGTAAGCTAAAGAAAGTTATTGCGATAACATCCTTGTAATGTAAATCAAATCACATAAGTTTATGGAGCCAGACTCTTTACAAACTGAGGTGATTCTCACGCATCCGCGTGAGTCCCTCGGTAGAGTGCAACTTGATTGGACACCCCAACCTGGAAACTATCTCGATTTTGAAGGTAAAACTTACGCGGTTCTAGAACGCCGCCATCGATACCAACTTAAAGCAGGACGCTACCGTTTGCATAATATTGCCATTTACGTCCAGTCTGCTAAACGACCATCTGAGAAAAGTTTGGTAGAAGGACGTTGGGTAATCGGTGATGCCAGCTGCTGCTACAATGCTCATTCAGAAATCATTCGCTGTGCAGTCAACCCAGATGGTCCTTGTGAATCTTGCCGCTTTTATGAGTGCTGAGTTAGGAGTTAGGAGTTAGGAGTTAGGAGTTAGGAGCCAGAAGTTATTATTCTCCCTCTGCTCCCCATCTCCCCATCTCCCTCATCCCCCTCATCTCCCTCATCCCCCTCAACTCCCTACACCAAACACTTCCCCCACACTTAACCGGCTACCATTAACAAAATCCCATCCGGACTGGGGACGTTTACCAGCTAGCTGAACTTCTCGCAACACCAACAAACCTTCCCCAGTTTGGACAATTGCCCCAATTCCTTTAGCAATACTCACTACAACTCCCGGTTTGTCTGATATATTTGACAAATCAGGTAACTTGTGCAGTAATTCTGGTGGTAGATTGCGATCGCCCTCTGTCCCAAGGGGAGCAGAAGCGGTGATTTTTAGCTCTTTGTCACGAAAGGTAGCTGTGCAGTTAGGGTAAAAGCCTCTAATTTGATTGTGTAATTGGATGGCGCTTTTTGACCAATCCAAACCATAATCTTGTTTTTGAATCAGAGGCGCGTAAGTCGCTGCTAAATTATCTTGGGGTATTGGTTGAATTTCTTTAGTTTCCAACTTCAACAGAGTTTCCACCAACAAATCCCCACCGATTGCAGCCAGTCTTTCGGCTACATCTTGGGCATTATCCAGTAATCCAATGGGTGTAGTGGCAATTTGTAGCATTGCCCCGGTATCCATCCCTGCATCCATTAACATGATGGTGATCCCGGTTTCTTGTTCACCGTTATACAAACACCATTGAATCGGCGCTGCACCTCGATATTTGGGTAAAATCGAGCCATGTACATTAATGCAGCCCAGCTTTGGCATATTGAGGATTTTTGAGGACAAAATCTGTCCATAGGCAACAACCACAAACACATCTGCGTCTGATTGTTTGAGTAGACTCAAAGTTTCGCTGTCTTTTTTCACCCGTTCTGGTTGCCATACTGGCAAATTGTGAGCAGTGGCGATCACTTTTACTGGTGTTGGAGTAAGTTTATTTCCCCGTTCTCGACGTTTATCTGGTTGGGTGACGACTGCCAAAACCTCAAACTTGGAATTATTTAATAACTTTTCTAAAGTTGGGACAGCAAACTGAGGAGTACCAAAAAATACGATTTTCATTAGTCATTAATCATTTAGTCACTAGTCACTAGTTAATCGTAAGTGCGCCCCTGGTAACTGACAACTTTTAAGTTAGATATTTATAGTTTGGTTGTTTGGTGGTACAATATTCTCGTATTTGCTGAAACTATAGGCTGCTTGATTAACTTAACTATATAAGTTACCCAAGATCAAAGTTCGTACCAACTGCATCTGCCTCTAGTTACCCTAAATCGGTCGCGTGTGCTTACGAGTCTCTAGATCATCTACCCACATGTTGCTGTTTTGCTGATGATTTTCCCGAAACTTAGCACTCAGCGCAGTTGCTTTTGTAAAATAGCGTTGCGTTCCAAGTGTTTCTGTAGTTTAGATTGCAATTTCTAACTTAGGGTTGCTGGCAGCAATATTTTCTGAGTATCATGTATTATGTGTCCGCTTTCCCAGCCTTTCACGTAACGCCTCACGTTTACCATTATCGGGGTTTGCACTGGTTGTAGTGCTTAAACTGCTTCATTTAATGCGTGTTAGCAAACACTAGCGCGATTCTGAAGAGCGCAGTTTAGCTGCTCTGAGTTTGCACTATACATTAGCTCGAACTGGAAGCTAAATACCCCTCGACAACAGGTGCTTGTGGTGTGGTTCAGTCTACCTACACCGAAATTAGATATCTGTAGGAACTACTGAGTTATCAGCATAGTTACTATACTCGCATATTTTCGGAAAAAAACATTCAGTACCGCGAAAACAAAAGGTGTAAATAATGATGCATATTTTTTGTAAAGCTCTGCAAATGAAGAAATTATTTAGTAAAAGCTTTTAGTTTCTTGTTATACATATAATTATCGCCTGCTCCATTGCTGCATAGGTATTGCTCCTCACATAAGCAACCGCCCCTCTAGAGAGTCTACAAATGCTTAAACCCCTTTTGCTGTCAGGATGGTTCCGCGCGCAACCATTTCTCAATTACGTTGTCGTTGCGATATTGATCGCACCCTTATTAGGGGCATCCGGTCACTCTGCTTCAGTAAAATCCGAAGTAGTTAAACAAACTTCGATTACTGAAGAGTCTGACCCTGTGTCAAAGGAAATAGCTTTAGTTGGGGAACCTGAAATAGCTGAAACATTAACAGTAGATCAAATCAACTCATTGAAAGAAGAATTTGACTCTGTACCAACACAAAGCAGCGCTATTCAGGAACCGCAAGTATTACCAGAGGATAAATTTGAGTCTTTAGATCAAGCAGATAGTTCTCTCTCAAGCAGCGATTTAAACGTTCCCGATCCTCTGGCAGCAGTTGAACTTGCACCATTAACAGATGTTCCTGTTAGTGAACTTAATTTAGTGCAAAAACTCAAAGCTGCTAATATCAAATCTTTGAAAGAAGAAAAAAATTCTTTCTCTAGAGAAAAAACTTTTACTGAATCATTGGCGGCGGGTCAAGTAGCACCAGTTCTAGGAGAATCACAACCAAGCATAACAACGGAAATACCTACTGCTGAACCAATCGATGAATCCCAAACAGAACAAATAGATCCCATCGGCAGTCCTCATCCTATTCCTTGGAAATGGATCACAGCAACTCAAGAGGCTATTGGTTCTAACGGTGGTTCTGGAGTCCGCCACTACCGCAGCGTACCTGTGGTTTCTCCAGATGGTAAATATGCTGTTTATAGCCGGGTGCAACTAGAGGTAAAACCCCAAATGTACAACAGCCGTGTCACCAGTGTTCTGTTTGTACAAGATATGCAAACTAAGAAATTGTGGGTGATGGCTTCAACTAGCCCTGTTAGCGATCCCCTATTAAAAGCCAAAGCTTTCAAGGCGGTGTCAGCAGAAGAAACTGATACCAGCGGTCAGATTGGGGTGTTAGTTCCCGTTAGTTGGTCAGAAAAAGGCGATCGCTTTTTGGCACGCAAGTTTGAAGGCATATTTAACACAGGTGATTCTACAGATAGCGCCGTGATTTGGGATCGGCAAAACAATCACGCTAATACTGTTGCTCCCGCTAATCAAGAAAATGAGGATGAGAAGATTGCAGTGTTGTTAGGTTGGAGTAAAAGTCAACCCGATCACGTGCTATTTCGTGCAGGCGAACTAGGCGAGGAAAACTGGCCTTTGGTGAAAGTTGCTAATGATGGCAACACCGTCACTACGACAGATGACGATCAACCTATTACTTTCGGTAAACAGGTTACAGAAATTTGGGCAGGACCACAAGTTGCTTATCGATAGTTGATAAACCTATGCCGAATTCGTAATGTCCGAAAACCATACCCTTCGTGGGCATGGTTTTTTATTATTTAACCAGAGAAAACGTTGAATATTAAAGGTTGTAGCAAATTAAAGCAATTGGTGATGCTCAAAACTAATGCGATGCCTACGGCAACCCTAAGAGGGAACGCACTTTCTTTACTGAAGCTATAACGTCAGGTTAACTTGACAAATACTAAGATTAAAATTACGCCTACTTATCACCTTTTTCCCATTCAGGTATGCCGCCTTTGACCCTGCGGATAGGCAAATTAGCAATTAAAGCTGTGGTTCGTTGGTTGCTTTCTAAAGAGAACTCTAAGCCATCTGTCTCAACTTCGACATAGCGACAGACGACATCTAGGATTTCTTGCCGCATTTTTTCCAACGTTTGGGGGTCGATGTCAGCGCGATCGTGAGCAATCACCAATTGCAGGCGACGTTTGACTTGAGTTCGACTGCTATCAGGGCCACGAGAAAAAAGTTTTTCTAGAAGTTCAATCATTACGAATAGGTCTGGGGCCGAGACTGGGAAATTAGGTTAAATAATCTTTGTCGAGAACAACTTTCTAAGACGCACGAAGAAGTTGTCTTGGGACGAGTCAATATCAAGAAATTCGACGTTTTCCCCTTCCAATCTCCGAGCAATGTTCTCAAAGGCTGTGCCAGCTAAAGAGTGAGTTTCCCCTAATACCAAAGGTTCGCCGCGATTGGTAGATACAATTACACGCTCGTCGTCAGGGATTACCCCGATCAAAGGGATGGCGAGAAGTTCCTGAACATCTTGCACTGACATCATATCATTTGCTTGCACCATTGCGGGTCTGATGCGGTTAATTATTAAATGAACACGCTTAATCCCCTGTGCTTCTAGTAATCCAACTACTCGGTCTGCATCACGAACTGAGGAAATTTCGGGTGTGCTGACAACTAGCGCTTCTTTTGCTGGCCCGATCGCATTTTTAAATCCATTTTCGATGCCGGCGGGGCTATCAATAATTACATATTGATACTTTTGGGCTAGTGCATTCACCAATAACTTCATCTGTTCTGGTGTGACTGCATCTTTCGAGCGATTTTGAGCTGCTGGCAAGAGTACGAGGTTGGGTTGTCGCTTATCTTTTACCAAGGCTTGTTCTAAACGACACTCTCTTGCTAGGACTTCCACCGCAGTATAGACGATGCGGTTTTCCAGCCCTAGCAGCAAATCCAAATTTCTCAGACCAAAATCCGCATCAACCAAGGCAACTTGACGCCCCATTTTGGCCAAAGCCATGCCCAGATTTGCTGAAACTGTGGTTTTACCCACTCCTCCTTTACCGGAGGTAATCACAATAATGCGAGTCATGATAGAAGTGCGGTCAATGAGGGTTCAGGAAATATAAAACTGTAAATTGCAGTATAAAGTATGAAGTATCGTATCAAGTATGAAGAAATGTCTGAATCTCCAGAAACGAGAGTCAGGTATGAGTGTTTTTATAGCGTTTTTCGGTTATGTACAATACACTTTGCTAGGGGAAAAGGGTAAGGATTAGAGTAGTGTATTCCATCTACATGAAAATCGCTATATTTTATCCTGCATATCCTTCATCCTTTAAGTAAATATTCCGGGTTGCTGATTGATCTTAGTCAATTGGTTTCTGGAAAAATCAGTAGCCCTAGCGATGCGAATTCCTTGGGGCGTAATATGTGCCACCTCTGGAGAAAACTGCATCGGCGATTTTTCTGGTGCCCTAGCTACAGCATCTGCGATCCGCAATTGGGTTGGTTCCATTTGCAAGGCCATAATCAGACACGAAACATTACCTCCAGCACCAGCATGAGCAATTCCCCGTAGACGACCCCAGACGATAATATCTCCATCTGCAATTACAATACCACCTGGGTTTAAATCTCCCAAGAGAATTACTGTGCCAGGATGACGAATTTCTACTCCAGAGCGTACAGTCATTTCCAAATAAAGGGCATCTGCCTGGGGTATGGCTGTAGCTTTTGGCTCTGTGTTCAGGGAAGTTACGGGTTGTAGTTGCTCTACAGAATAACCAGATGTGACAGCAGCGATCGCAGTTTGCCGCCGACTAGTCGAGACGGATATTAATCGCAGTTGGACATCACTTAAAGCTTCGGCGAGTTCTTGCAGTTGTCTAGCATCTACTAACCGGTCTTGCGCCATGAGATGCACGGGTGTGTTGGATATGCGAAAGCGATCGCCAGCGTTCAGGCGCTGTCTGGTTTGTTGCCAAATATCAGACCAGCTGAGTTCTGAAGCAGGTACTTGAGATTCAGGTGGTAAAATTAATAACAGTCGTCCTCCCTCACTTTTGAGCTGGACTTGAATATTCTGATTGACCCGATTTCCTGGTAATGGGAAGTCACTACTATTTAAATCAGTCAGGATAGAGTTTGCAGAATTTGACTCTATATCCGGTTTAGCAGGAGTTGACTCTACATCAGCAAGCTCAGTATTTGATTTTAAATAGAGCAGCACAGAATTTAACTCAGCGTCCGGGAGGATAGAATCTGATTCTAGATCGGAAACACTAGGATTTCCCTCTACCTGGGAATGAATAGAGTTTGGTTCTGCATTAGGAGGTGCAGAATTTGACTTTACATTGGGTGACACGGAATCAGAAGTCATGCGGTACTAGCCAAAAGACAAGGGACACACCGAATAATTACCAATATTAGATCGTTTGCAAAATTCAACAACATCCTTATAACATTTTGGATTTGAGATTTTCGATTGTGTACTACTAGGTTGAAGCCAGCTACACGTAGCACCTGGGAAAAAAAGGCTGATTCGATAAGCTTTTGGGTGCTTTCTCTGTCGTAATCATTCTTCTAATTTTGGACTTTGGACAAAAAAGGCCTGAGTAGTTCAAAATTATCATTCTTTTGACTTAGCACTTAAAGCTGTTTTAGTCAACCGTTGATAAATTGTTCCCAAAGCATCAGCACTACCGACATTACCGGGAAACAACACCACAGGCAAATCAGGAAACTGGGGGTGATCCGATGGTGTCAGCACCATTGAACAACCAGGTAAAATTTGACCGAGTAAGCGGGCTGAATTTAAAGCTAGTCCAGTACTCAAGACATCGTTTGAGGTAATACCACCCTTGCTGATTAAGAATCCGATATCAGATGGTAAACCGCGGACAATATCCATCAATAAAGCTGAAACCGTCGCCCCAAACTCCAATCTTGTCTCTATATCCTTAAAACTCAATTCCTGACGGCTAGTATAAATCACTGGTGTTTTACCAGCCTCGTGTACTAACCGTGTAGTTTCCTGAATTTCTCTTAGGAGTGCAGCAGATTGATTTGTTCGATCGTCAAGTAATCGCGCCACATTGACTTCAATTCCCACAGTTCCCTCTATTTGCAATAGCGCCTCTAACTGTTGAGTAGTTTTTTTCACATGGGAACCAACGATCGCCGCACCTGGTTTGCCTTGTAGCACATACTGTGCCATGTTTTGGGCAGCGATGGGTTGGGGAGGTAAAGCAGCTAAAGCCGTTAAAATACTGGCAGCACTGCGAAATAAAAAGCGTTTACCTTGACTGGCTGCGGTTAATATGTCAAGTGCAAAGCGGTTGAGGTCGGTTTGAGTTTCGCCATCGACGACAGCACACTGATTATGACTCAGTTTGAGCAAGCGTTCCAGACTACCAGCGCGAATATCAGCTAGGAGAAACCTTTCTACTGCTTCAGCCGGAATTTTTCCTTGGGTTTTTTCTTCGACATACTTGGGTAAGTAACTGTGATGGTAGCTGAAGACCGAATCATGGGCAAATTCAGTTTCATGGACTGGGGTGGGTACACCATCAATAATTAAATAATGCACACTGTCGCGGGTAATGCGTCCCCCCTCAAAAAATGCAGGTACGAGAAAATGGGCATCAAAAGGGCCGAGTTCTTGAGCGATCGCATCTGTTTCAATGGGATAATGTCCGCGCAAGGTAGAATCAGAACGACTGACAATCAGAAAATCGTCAATTCCTTCAGCCTGCAAAGCAACTTTGAGATTTTGGCAAACTTCTTTGGTGACAGATGCAGCTGACTCCGGGGTTAAGGATCTAGTATTAGTCAGCACAAAGAAAATCGGTGAATCATCCTGTAACCCACTACGTAGAGTGTTCACATCCCAGTGCATTAGCAGCAAACAGCTGTGGACTGTTTGAGAACCTGTAGGATCGTCATCTAGGACAATTATTTTGGGTTTGTTGCTCATTCAATTTTGGATTTTAGATTTTAGATTTTGGATCGATCCGTAGAATCAATCGCGCAATTGTTTTTTTAGAAAATACATCAGCAACGAAAAACTTAACTCAACTTTTGTGCAATTTTCTGATTTCTGCTTGCACATCGATCGCAATCTGCAATGACTGATTTAAAAGTTGAGCGTATTCACCTGCTTGACTACTAACTTGTAAAGCTTGGAGACGGGCTAAATTATTGACAAATAACTCTTGATTACTAGCAAGCAATTTTCTATTATCTCGCAAAATTCGTTCCGTTTTCAGAGCGCGGACTAAATCTTCTCGAATCAGTTGCAGGGCGGCGGTGACTTGATCTCGGTCATGGATACTGCTTTCTACGTTCCCTGACGCTGCCAATTGGTCATTGATATCTATGGCGCTAATCAGGTCATGATATTTATCAACTTCATCTAAAAGTATTGTCAGTCCTTCAGGAAAGGTCAACTGCCGCCAGAGGGTTCGCCCCACTAATATGGGGATTGGCACTAAAATTAGTAAAAGAATTCCGAATTTAATTGAAGACCCAATTGTTGGCAGAATAATAAACGCATAAATAAAGCCAACGATGATTGGGGTTAGCGCCAGCGTCACCAGCATTTCATTGAGCAAAAATCCTAATCGCTTCTTGCTATCTCGCAAAACAGAGGGTCGAAAAACGTCTTCTGGGTCGAACCCAGTTAAACGTCTCAGTTCTCCCTTGCTAATTTCCAAGCCTATTAAGTCCGGCTGCACGGCTGGATACTCCTATAGAAGCCCAAGTTGCGTATTTATTTTAATCGGGTTTGGTAGAGATATGTTGGTATTTATCCTGGGCGCCTTAACGGTAATTTTGAGAAATTTCTTTACTCAGATCCAATTAGAGTAAACGCTAACTCAGTGTGACTCCCACTTTGCCATCGTGTAAAGCTAACATTTCCTATGCACCATTTGGAAGTTCAGAGGTAGTAGATTTTATAACTGAGGCATCATTGGCGATCGCCAAAGTACATCTGACTCCCTGTTGCCCTACACTTGGGTAGCAGTACCGTAGTGGGCGTATTGGTTCGCATTATTCAGTCCAGCAAAATATTGTAAGTTAATATCTCACTCCCTTTTGTTGTGGTGTGGAGCAAAATGGATATAGCTTTGAGATTAGTCAGCAACATAAACGGGAAATACCCCTATGACAGCACTTACATTAAATCTTAATTGTATAATTAAACTCACAAGAGAGCAGTTTTATCAATTGTGTGAAGAAAACCCAGATTTAAAATTAGAACGCAACGCCCAAGGAGAATTAATTCTAATGCCACCGACGGGAGGAGAAACCGGGAGAAGTAATGTTAATTTAATTCTTCAAGTAGCATCATGGAATGAACAAAATCAACTTGGCGAAGTTTTTGATTCATCAACTGGATTTACTTTACCAAATGGTGCTGACCGTTCTCCTGATGTTTCTTGGATAGAAAAATCCCGTTGGGAGGCTTTGACTAAAGAACAAAGAGAAAAATTTATTCCTCTATGTCCTGATTTTGTAATTGAAATTATGTCACCATCTGATACTTTGAAAAAAGTTGAAGACAAAATGAATGAGTATAAATCAAATGGGTGTCGATTGGGTTGGTTGCTCAATCGAAAAAAACAGGAAGTAGAAATTTATCGTCCAGGACAAGAAGTGGAATTTTTAAAATTTCCTCAAACTCTTTCTGGTGAGAATGTTTTACCTGGATTTGTACTGAATCTGCAAAAAATTTGGGGGTAAATTGTAAATTAAAAATTTAACTAGCGACCGCGAATAATTGCTATAATTGTTATCACTTATCGATTGAAATTATCGTTTTGATGATTGTGGTTATATTCAGGAAACCAGTTTTCATCTAAAATTTGTTCTAAAGAGCCAATGGGTCTTAAGAGGTTGTTTGAAAAGTAGTATGTTGTGATTTTAATCGAATTATTACCCCCCTTAATCCCCCCTTATAAAGGGGGGAAACAATAAAATCCAGTTCCCTCCCCTTTATAAGGGGAGGGTTAGGGTGGGGTAAAAAAATTTTATACATCAATCATGACTTTTCAAACATCCTCTAAGGGGAATATGTCAATGGCAAGTTGAGAGCGATTTTTAATTTAGCTAAATCGACTTAGGGTAAACGCCAACTTAGTATGACTAGCACTTCTCTATTAGGTAAAATTAACATTTCCCATACACCATCTGGAAGTTCAGAGGCGTAGGCGTAGCCCGCCGCAGGCATCGCACTCATCATCTTACTGCCATAGCCACCTTTTTTGCGTCCATTGGTGAACGCACCTAAATCGTTAAATGGTGCGTTAGCCTTTGGCGTAACGCACGCTACTACGTGTATTTCAGAAATCAAATATGAGTCCTATATTTACCAAATAGCGTCACTAGCAAAGTCTTGCGACAAGCCGCCTTGCGCCTATGCATCCGTCATCTTACTGCCATAGCCACCTTTTGAGTGTCCACAGAAGTAGTACATTTTACCATCGATCCATCATTGGTGAGCTAAAAAGCATTTGCACTAATTTGCTATCTCTATACAAGGCCTTAGCTCAAGCTTTCCACAAAATCTCAAATCCAAAATAGTATTAGTACCGTACTAAGTGCAAATCTTCAGTTGATATTACAGATGCCTGTTGTATTCGCGGCTGCTAATAGTACATACTCATCATCCCTCATACCAAGGTTATGAATTTCAATCACAGTGCAATACCATAAATATTCCTTAAGTCTAAACGAAAGCTTACTCAAAGAATGAGGTTTTAATTTGCCAAATTATTGAGAATGTACGAGATCCCATCGATCAATCTCCAAATTCTCAGCCCTATAAATCGATTATTACTGAGGGGAAAAAATGGCTAAAACTAAAGCAACAGATATTCTCTCATTAATTGAAGCAGAGCATCGACAAGTCGAGCAGCTTTTTGCAGAATCTGAAAAAGCTAAGGGAAGCAAATTGCATGAACACTTCAATCAACTCTATAAGGCATTGAGTTTACATGCCAGAACTGAAGAATTAGTATTCTACCCAACTTTGAGAGAATACGAAGAGACTGAACAATATGTTGAAGAAGCTGAAGAAGAGCACGAGGAAGTTTCGTTAATTTTAGAAGAAATTAAAGCTCTTAAACCTACCGATCCTGAGTTTAAGGAAAAAATGAGTGAATTAAAAGACGCAGTTCAATATCATGTAGAAGAAGAAGAAAGCGAAATTTTTAGTGCTGTTCGAGAGTGTATGAATGAGCAAGTTCTAGCTGAATTAGGTCAAGAATTCCAAAAAGCTAAAGCTCAATTGGAACCAGAAATTGAAGCTGCATTAACAAGATAACGTAACTGAAAAAGAATTCAGAAGTCAGAGTCATTCTTGATAGAAGATTCAAATACGCTATTTATAAGCGCCACTAAAACTTTGATTAAGTGTGGCGGCTAAGTGTTTAGTTATGCACGAATCTGACTGCAATTCATCGTGAATTATGACTCCTGAATACTGAATTTTTTCTAGATAAACAGCTAGTGCAAAATTCGCTGTAATTACTGCATTAGAATTCCCAAGCTATTCTTCATCAAGAGGTATAAAAATGACCACTACAAATGGTAAGCGCAAAATTCGTTACGCGGTTGTTGGTTTAGGTTGGTTTGCCCAAGAAGCTGCTTTACCTTCTTTTGCCCACGCGGAAAACTCAGAATTAGTCGCACTGGTTTCTGATGACGCTACAAAAAGAGAAGAACTGAGTAAAAAGTACGGCATCAAGCAGACTTATTCCTACGAGGAATATGAGGACTGTCTGACAAGTGGTGAGGTTGATGTAGTTTATATTGCATTGCCTAACCACTTGCATTGTGAATACACTGTACGAGCTGCTAATCAGGCAATTCATGTGTTGTGTGAAAAGCCAATGGCGATGACAGAAAAAGAGTGTGAGGCAATGATTAAGGCTGCCAATGATAACGATGTGAAACTGATGATTGCCTACCGCTTACATTTAGAAGAAGCAAATTTACAAGCGGTGGAAATTGTCCGCTCAAAGCAAATTGGTGAAGCACGAATTTTCAACTCTGTTTTTACTCAACAAGTAGAAGAGGGTAATATTCGTTTACAAGATGTAACAGGTGGTGGAACACTCGATGATATTGGCATTTACTGTATTAATGCTGCACGTTATCTATTTCAAGATGAACCAATTGAAGTATTTGCTCTAGCTGCTAATAAGGGAGAACAACGCTTTAGTGAAGTCGAAGAAATGACTAGTGTAATCTTGCGCTTCCCCAATGAGCGATTAGCAACGTTTACCTGTAGTTTTGGAGCAGCTAGTGTTTCAACTTATCAGATTGTAGGTACTAAAGGAGATTTGCGAGTAGATCCTGCCTATCCTTGGCAGGGAGAAATCAAGCATTACCTGACAATCAATGGTGAAAGTCAAGAGCGTACCTTTGAGGATCGCGATCAACTAGCAGCTGAGTTTATTTACTTCTCTAATTGTATTCTTGAAGATCAAGACCCAGAACCATCTGGGATTGAAGGGTTGATCGATGTTAGTATCATTCAAGCGCTTTACGAGTCAATTAAGATTGGTCAACCTGTAAAGATCCAAACTGGCGATGCCTGCGGCGGTAAACTACGCCATCAACGTCCCACATCAGATCAAAGTATTAAGCGTCCTCCTGTTGAGGAAAACCCAGACTTAATTCATGCTGCGACACCTTCAGGTTAATCATAGATAATAGCATTGACAAAAATCTTTGCAAGATATGAATCCACCGTTTTTTGTGAAAGTCCTACTTGAAATTTCTCCGTTCGCGTAGGATCTCGCTCTAGAAGTTGGAGTAGAGGTTTCCTTTGCTCCAACAAATTTATTTATGGAGATTATTTTTTTAGTTTTTAGTTTTAAAAATTATTTAGAACTACTATATTCATGAAACCAGTTTTCATCTAAAATTTCTTCTAAAGAGCCAAGAAGTGAAACAGGGAATTTATCAAGGGGAAGTTGTGAGCGATCGCTTGCTTCTCTCGTTGCGTCTTGATAGCATTCATCAAATATTTCTAAAAAATAAAAATCGTATCCCACAATACCATCATAATACAATGGGCTTCCACTGCACCAGCCCAAGTACCACCTTTGCCAAAAGAAGAACTCACTACAAGGGCATAATCCGCTAAAGCATAAATATATTTGTTCCGTCCCATCGCATTACCTGTGTTGAAACCAGTTTGGGGATCGTAACTAGAAATTAACGTAAGTCTACCCTCTTGAATACTAGAGCGATACTTGCTATTAACTGCTGCTTTAGTCAAACTATCTGCCAATACACCAATACATGTTCCTCAATATCATTTACAACTCGATTGTTAGCTGTAGCGGTTGTTGCCAAGACAGGAATATTTTGGGGAAGTGCCTGTAAAATTCTTACAATGCGGCGATAATCAGGGCGAAAATCATGTCCCCAATCGGAGATACAATGGGCTTCATCAACAACAAATAAACCTATGCGTTGAGATACAGGTAAAAGAATTTTTTCTCGAAATTCCTCGTTACTTAATCTTTCGGGAGCAATTAGCAGAATGTCTACTTTTCCTGCTAGCAACTGTTGTGTGACTAGTGGCCATTCTTCTGTATTGCTGGAATTAATTGTTTTAGCTTTGACACCAATGCGTTCGGCGGCTGCAATTTGATTTCGCATCAAAGCTAGTAGTGGCGAAATCAAAAGAGTAAAACCAGCACCTCTATCTCGTAGCAAGCGAGTTGCTAAAAAATAAACTAAACTTTTACCCCAACCAGTGCGTTGAACAACAAGTAAACGGGAGTTTTGTTGGAGTAATTCTTCAATAGCTTCCCATTGTCCAGGACGAAAATCAGCTGTGGAGTTATCAAGGGCTTGACGCAGAAACAATAATCCCTGTTTTTGAAGCTCGGTTGTCATATATACCAAGTATTTGATTATTGTTTCTGTTGTAACATCAAGGATAAGTAAAGCATTGTAGGGGCACAATTATATACTGTGCCCCTACCATTTTGTTTAATTGAAAACGACCGTATATCCCTAAACCTTAAGGATAAAGACCCCTGTCAGTCAGGGCTTGAGCTGCTCTACCTACTCCCAGTGTATAAGCTGCCAACCTCAAAGAAACTTGCCGCTTCTTCGATTGCTGAATTACTTGGTGGTAAGCCTGCACCATCAAATGTTCCATTTCGCGGTTGACGCGTTCCTCATCCCAAAATAGGTAAGAAAGACCCTGCACCCACTCCAAATAACTCACCACTACACCGCCAGCATTGGCCAAAATATCTGGTAGGACTGTCACACCCCGCGCCTCTAATGACAAGCTAGCCTCAAGAGTCACCGGTCCGTTAGCTGCTTCGGCGACAATTTGCGCCTGCACCTGATTGGCATTTTCTTCGGTGATTTGATTCTCCAAAGCTGCTGGTATCAAGACATCGCAAGGCAAAGTTAATAAATCTGCATTGCTAATTGCTACCGCTTCCGGAAAACCTACGATATTCTTGTGATTTTCGGCGGCGTAGACTTTCAACTTGGGAATATCAAGACCATCTTGGGAAAATAGTCCCCCAGCACTCGTAGAAACAGCGATAATTTTCGCTCCCGCTTCATATAGTAATTCAGCTGCGGCGCCGCCAACATTACCAAAACCTTGGATGGCTACTCGTACTCCCGCCAAAGATTTACCTTGGTCTGCTAGCGCCTCGCGTACAATAATCATCGCCCCGCGCCCAGTTGCCATTTCCCGTCCTCTGGAACCGCCCACAGAAAGCGGCTTCCCAGTGACAACACCCGGTACAGCATGACCGACATTCACGGAGTAAGTATCCATCATCCAAGCCATCTCACGGGCGGAAGTACCCATGTCTGGTGCGGGAATATCTACGGAAGGCCCAATATCTTTAATTAACTCGCTAATATAACGACGGCTAATCCGTTCTAGTTCCCCAACACTATAACGTTTTGGATCGATCGCAATACCACCCTTAGCACCACCATAAGGAATACCCAACAACGCACATTTCCAAGTCATTAGCATTGCTAGGGCTGAAACTTCCCGCAGTGTCACAGCTGGATGGTAACGAATTCCGCCTTTGTAAGGGCCTAAAACATCAGAGTGCTGCACACGATGTCCAGCGAAAACTTGTATTTCTCCGTTATCTAATTTCACAGGAATCGAAACTGTTACCACTTTGCGTGGATGGCTGAGAATTTCTATCAATCCCGGATCTAATCTTAATTCCTTAGCCGCAGCCTCTAAGTAACTACACGCTTGATCGAATGGACAAATATGCGCTGGAGAAGCAGGTTCCACCGGCAATACAGATGCTAGAGTCATAAAGTTTTCTCCTAATCGCGGTCTGTGCGCGAACCGGATCTAATATATTGCCTAGCTTATCCTTTTTTTGAGAAAAATAGGGTTTTTGTAGTTTTTGTTACAGTTTTATTAAAAGGGATATGCATTGGGAATTGGGCATGGGGAATTGGTTATTCACGAGTGACAAATGACAAATGACAAATGACAAATTACCTTGCTAAAGCGATCGCTGCATTCTGTCCACCAAAGCCAAAACTCAAACATAATACATGGCTAATATTACTGAGGTGGGCTGCTGTAACTATATCTAAATCAAACTCTGGTTGCTGCCATCCCACACAAGGCGGTAAAATTTGATGCTTTAACGCCATCAAAGAAAAAGCCACGCCTAAGGCTCCAGATGCTCCTAGTGTATGACCTGAGCTTCCCTTGGTGGAACTAACTGCTACGCCTTGGCGAAACAAATGCTGGATTACCATACTCTCCATTTGGTCATTTAGCTGGGTAGCTGTGCCATGAGCATGAATGTAATTGATATCGGCTGGTAATAGACAACTACGTTCTAGACATTGTTTGATAGCAGCGATCGCACTTTTGCCCTCAGGTTCCGGTGAATTGCTATGATATGCGTCGTTAGTTAAACCAAAACCGAGAATTTCACCATACACTTTTGCTTGACGCTGCTTTGCCAACTCTGCTGATTCCAGGACAAACACAGCTGCACCTTCACCCAAAACTAAGCCTTCCCGGTGCAAATCAAAAGGATAAGCGCCAGTTTTTGCCAAAGCACCCATCTGCTGAAATCCTGCCAAAGTCAAAGGTGTAATTGGTGCTTCCACTGCACCAGCGATCGCTTGTTGACATTGCCCTGTTTGTATGAGCATAGCTGCTTGGGCAATAGATAAAATTCCAGTAGCACAAGCTGCCATTGGTGCCAAAACTATCCCAGATGCACCAATTTGTCGCGCAGCTGCGATCGCGTTCATGTGAGGCAAAGTATCTAGCCAATTTTTTAAAGAGGACGCGGGGACGGGGAGACGCGGGGACGAGGAGAAATTCTTTGCGTCCTCATACATCTGCCGCGCTAAGATTTCCCAAGAGGCTTGATGAGAGCGACTTGAGCCAATGACTACAGCGCAATCAGCTAAAGGTGGAATTAAGCCAGCATCTTGCAAAGCGGAAGCAACAACCAGCTCAGTTAAGATTGTCAACTCGGCTGGTTGTTGCCCAATCAAAGCTAGAGGAAGTGGTGTAAATTCCGGAAATGGTTGATGTAATTGAATTCCAGATTTACCTGCTAGCAAATTTTGCCAACTATCATCTAAGCTTCCACCCAAGGCAGAAACTAAACCAATACCAGTAACAACAACTTTCACGAATTTGGGAATTAGGAGTTAGGAGTTAGGAATTAGGAGTTATTATTCTTCCCCTGCTCCCCTTGCTTCCCCTGCTCCCCATCCTCTTACTGTCCTGGTGTTTTCAGATTTTCTGCACCTTGGGTAACTTTAGCAGAGTCGATGCGATCGCCTTGCTGAATTTTGTTGACTACATCGAAGCCTTGAGTGACATTGCCAAACACGGCGTAGTTACCATCTAGGAATCCTATATCTGCTAAGGCAAAATAAAACTGTGAAGAAGCTGAATCTGGTTGTTGCGATCGCGCCATTGCTACCGCACCTTGCTTATGGGACAATACAACAGGTTGAGCAGTAGCATCAAATGTTTTATTGTAAACCGGTGTATTTGAACCTTTTGGTTTAATTTCCAAAGGTATATAACGAATATTTCCGGTTTTTGGGTCAATATAGCTACCCGTTCCCAATTGATCTACAGGAAATTTTGGGTCTTTGCTTTGGGGATCGCCACCTTGAACAACAAACGGCTGTGGTTTTTCCGGAGTTCCGCGCTCAACTCTGTGGAAAGCTAGGCCATTGTAAACACCTTTTTGCACTAAATCTACAAAGTTGCCTGCTGTAATTGGGGCGTTGGTACCGTCTACTTCGATAGTAATCGGCAAACCTTTAACTGTAAGCACCACAGTAGCCTTGCCTTCCAGCCTTGGTAAATTTGCGATTCCAGGAACACTCTCATCGGTGCTTTGAGATACAGACGTTGCTTCAGTAGTTGTCTTAGTACTTGCCTCACTTGCGTTTGAGGTAGCTGTCGATGTTGCAGAAGAAGTATTAGAAGGGACTTGTTGTGTTGAACATCCTCCCAACATCAAAGCACTGGCGATCGCCAGAGAAAGCAAAAATTGTGAAATTTTCAACCGCATTGCTAGTTACTGATTCAACTCAAGTATCTTATCGTTTTCAGAGGGATTAGGGACTGGGTATCGGGTACTGGGGATTGGGTATTCAGAAAACTTTTCTCTAGTCGCGAGTTCTCACTTCCCACTCACTACTCCCCACTCCCCATTCCCCAATCCCTTAAAGTCCTTCTAACGGTACTCCCAAAAACCGAGCTAGCTTTGCGCCTTCTGTTTCTAACTCTGTTAAAGATACGGGTTGTCCGACTCGTGTTAAGGGTATATCTCGACGACCTTTAACGCGGAGATAGAGTGAGCGACGGGGATTAAGACCTTCTTTGACAGTTATTCGCACAGATTGCACATCTTCTATGCGGCTATCAATTTGAATTTGACGATTTTTGCCAGGAAATCCCCAACGGAATATTTTAATTGTGCCGGTTTCCTGATTAAATTCGTTGTAACCGCCTCCCACGTCCCATAAAATCACTAACCATAGGTATGTAGCTAATAGCAAGCCAGCACTGCCATATAACCCCATCACCAATCCTTGAGGGACGAATATCAGTTGAGTTGCATCAGTAACTATGAGTAAATTAATTTTTAGGTAACTGGATATGCCAGCTAGTAAAAAGCCTGTTGCTCCTAAGGTAACGATAGTTGCCCACCAGTAGTTACTGAACCGACGAGAACCGAGAACGTTTTGATGCAGGAGGCGATCGCCTTTGTTAATCGTTGTTGATGCCGTCATTGAACTACCATTGCCTGTGAGATACTCTCTTTTTAAGTCTGCCATTGAATCGGGACATATTGCAACTGAATTAGGGCATGGGGCATGGGGCATGGGGGATTGGGCATTGGAACTGTGGGAAGCTTTGTTTATATATTCTCTCCAGACTCCCCCATCTCCAGACTCCCGACTCCCCATTCCCCATATCAATTGTTTAGATTTCTGAGAAAAGTTGTGTCAAATTGTAAAAATTCTGATATTCATATTATTAATATACGTTCGTGTTAAATACCCGATCCGCTTGCGTGTGTCTGGCCAAAACCGAACTAATATGATAAGTTAAGAATCATTAAGTTACCACAAGCTAAGTTACTAGCCAGTGGTACGTGTAATGGCATAGGTCTGAGAAATGCTGACTTCACTGGGCAGCTAGCTCTCAGAATCTCAGTTGCTTTTAGGCTGTTGAGATTGTCAAAAAAACGTTAATTCCTCACGGCGATCGCTGCTAAAGCAAAGCTTTAAAGCGGCGCTGGTTCAAAAACGTTGCAATTTTAGTAAAAAAAGAGGATTTTAGTTCGATGACCATCGCAGTTGGACGCGCCCCAAGTACAAGAGGGTGGTTTGACGTAGTAGACGACTGGCTCAAGCGCGATCGCTTTGTATTCGTGGGTTGGTCAGGGTTACTACTATTCCCTTGCGCTTACC
>JAESFX010000105.1_pt1 | contig 51610 bp, 50 predicted proteins | sample 9269501 | NCBI WGS metagenome assembly JAESFX01 (sample SAMN14515570, study PRJNA621655) | algae metagenome | isolation source: Desmonostoc geniculatum HA4340-LM1 and co-occurring heterotrophs from cave... | place: USA: Maniniholo cave, Kauai, Hawaii | collected 2009-07-28
CTAGTACGCCAGAGGACGCAGACAGCGCGGACATGGTCAGGAAGCCGAGTTGTGGCGGACAGTCGATCACGACGACGTCGTAGTCGCTCTCGACGCTATCGAGCGCGTCACGAACTCTCGCGAAAAAAGCACGTGCACCGCCTCGCTGGATCGCAGCTGGTGTCTCGTGCTCGAACTCCATGAGTTCGAGGTTGCCCGGAATAAGGTCAAGTCCGCGAATGTAAGTCTTTCTAATCACTTCCGAAATAGGAACTGGATCATCGTAGCGAACCGCGTCGTAAAGCGTCCCGCCTTCCATCAGGTCAAGTTCGGGCTGGATACCATGAAGCGCAGACATGGAAGCCTGAGGATCAAGGTCGATCGCCAGAACGCGATAGCCTTTGAACGCCAATCGCTGCGCCAGATGAGCTGACGTAGTTGTCTTGCCGCTACCGCCCTTGAAGTTCACGACAGAAACAACTTGCAGCTCGTCACCACTGCGTCGCCCCGGCACATATGTTCCAGGCTTCTTGGCGTTCGCTTCTAGGCTATGCCGAATCTCCCAAATATCGTCGAGCGTGTAGCGTCTGTGGCTTCCCGCCGTGGTTTCGACATCTGAGATCTTGCCTTCGCGGTGAAGCTTGCGAAGGTAGGTATGATCGACTCCTAGGAGTTCTGCTGCTTCGCCACTGCTCAGGCTTCGCATCACCTTCTTCGCATCCGGCGGGAAGTGAGCAGCGCGCTGAGCGTGCAGATTAGAAGCAAGTAGCTCCGCAAAGTGGCCGATAGCGATATCGAGATCTTGTTCTGCTGCGCTCATACCCTGCTCGATCCGTGGGCGCGATTTTTATGTGTCCGCGCGTTATTTTTCGAGACTATTGCCCGAGCGATCAGATTCGCGCAAGCTCTTTCTAGATTTGGTGCCCTAGCGTGCAACACCCACAAGAGCGACGGTGTCTCAAGGCCGAGCTTGCGCAGATACCCGGGGTGATATACCTTTCCGTTTGTATATCCACACCAGGAGGTTGCGATGCAGGTCGCGAAATGGGGCAACTCACTTGCCGTCCGCTTGCCCGCGGATCTCGTTCGGGAGCTCGGCCTCAAGGAAGGCGACCAGATCGACCTGGTGAAGGACGACGGCCAGGTAAGGGTACGTCGCTTGGCCCGCGCAGATGAAGTGCTGACCGGTCTGCGCCGCTTTCGGGGCAAGCTGCCTGCTGCGGAACGCCTGAGCCGCGACGACGCACATGAGCGCTGAGTTTGCGGACACGAATGTCGTCCTCTACCTTCTCGACGACGGCCCGAAGGCTGATCGCGCCGAGGTGATCATGGGGCAGGGACCCCAGATCAGCGTCCAGGTGCTGAACGAGGCGCTGGTGAACTGCCGCCGCAAGGCTGGTCTCGACTGGGAAGAGACGGGTGCCTTTCTTGCTGGTGTCCGCGCCTTGTGCGCAGTCGAAGAACTGACCCTCCAGACTCACGACGTTGGCCGCGCCCTGGCAGAGCGTTACGGCTTTTCGGTCTACGATGCGATGATCGTAGCCAGCGCTCTTATCGCGGGATGCACGACGCTATGGAGCGAAGACATGCAAAATGGCCTCCTAGTGGAAGGCCAGCTACGCATAATGAACCCCTTCGCATGAGGGGATGGGTCTCTCGGACTTCAGTCGAGCAAGCCCAGCCTCTCCGCCCGCTCCAGCAGCATCTTCACGGATGACGGCTGCCAGCTTGTCCGCCCGCGGGGCGTGCGCTCGCGCATCGCTTCCAGCCGGGTGCAGATTGCCTGAAGCGTGATCTCGGGGTTCGCGCCCCTGATGGCGGCGACGATGGCGGGCAGGCGGTCGTCGGTTTCGCGGCGGCCGGCACGGTCCAGGACCGTCTTGGGTAGGAAGCCGTCGCGGACATAGGCGTTGACCGCGCGCAAAAGGCGGCTTTGCGTCCAGTGACGGTCGCGGGGTAGGGGGCCGTTGACGATGCGCAGCACGTCCTCCCAGGCCATGTCAGGGCGCAGGCGGCGGACATGGGGCACCCAATCCTGCGCCGTCTCGTTCAGGCGCTCCATGTAGCCGTCCTGCCGCGCCAACCGCACCTTGCGAAGAGCGGCGGGGTCTTTGGCGCGCAGCCCAGGGTTCCCGCCAACGCGACCCTTGGTGCGCGCACTTGCAAGCCCGGCCTTGGTGCGTTCGCGAATCAGGGCGCGCTCGAACTCGGCGGCGGCTCCCAGAACTTGCAACGTGAACTTGCCCTGCGGGGAGGACGTGTCGATCGGATCGGTGAGCGATCGGAAGAAGGCGCCCTTCGCCTCCAGCCGCTCGATCACCTCCAACAAATGCGAGAGCGACCGCGCCAAACGGTCGATACGCACCACGACGAGCGTGTCGCCCTTGCCGATCCGCTCCAGCACCCGCGCCAGCACCGGCCGCGCGCGGTTTCCGCCCGAGGCCTGCTCCTCATGGATCTCTGCGCAGCCCGCAGATTTCAGGGCCTGCGACTGGGGCAGGGGGGTCTGATCCTCGGTCGAGACGCGCGCGTAGCCTATCAATGGCATCAAAACAGGCCGTTTGCAGTTTCCGATGCCGCCACTAAACGACCGAATGCTCGTAGCCGTACAGCTCAAGCTTGCCGTATGGCAATCTTTGCCATACTCTTGACGCTAAGGAGACCGCCATGGGCACCATGAACATCTCGCTGCCGGACCCGATGAAATCATGGGTCGAAGACCAGACCAAGTCGGGTCGATATGCCAATTCAAGCGACTATGTGCGCGATCTGATCCGCCGCGATCGGGCGCGCCTGGAGGCTATCGCCGAGCTGCAGGCGGCCGTCGATGCAGGCCTTGCCGGCGGCCCTGCCTCCCCGTTGGACCGCGACGCGTTCAAAGCCCGGATGCGCACGCAACATGCCGGAAGCTAGCGGCTGGGTCCTGCGGCCTGCCGCGGAAGCCGACCTTTCGGACATCTGGCTTCAAGGGGCCTCCAAGTGGGGAGGTGAACAGGCAGAACGTTATACCGACGGTCTGTTCGCGCTTTTTGACCTACTGGTCGAGTTCCCGGAGATCGCAAGCGAGCGAGCCGAGTTTTCACCTCCTGTGCGAATCCATCCCAGTGGCGCGCACCTGGTGATCTATCGGCAGGCAGATCAGGGTATCGAAGTCATTCGTATCCTGCACGGCCATCAGAACCTGAAAGCCTACCTTTCGGACGATTGATCCGCGTCTAGGATATCCTGTCACTCGCCCAGCAGATCCGCCGCCGGATTTTCGCTGATCTCGACATCGGCGTAGTATTTCTGGGCTTGGACGGCGGAGCGATGCAGAGACAGCTTCATCGCCGCTGCCAGCGGCGCGCCGTCCAGGGCAGCTTGGGTCAAGAAGCCGGCACGCAGGCCATGCGGTGTGGCGAAGTCAACTGGCAGGCCCGCCAGCACCAGTCGGTGCCGCAAGATCGTGCGCAGCGCATCCGTGGCCAGACGTCGGGGCAGGGGGCGGTCTGACAACGAAACCGGGCGGAACAGGGGGCCTTCGGTCAGCTTCGCGACCTCGATCCAATGCACCAGCGCGCGGGCAGCCCGGCCCTTCATCGGCAGGCGCGGGGCCTGATCCTTCTTTGTGGTCTTGGTTTCCAGGAGCCGGATCCAGACCATGCCCTTGGCGGCAAAATCGTCGCGCCCAACGTCCTCGACGTTCAGCGCGGTGACTTCCGACCTCCGACGGCCACCGCTGGCAAAGGCCAGCATCAGCATCGCCCGGTCACGGATCCCGCGATGACTATCGTCGCAGGTGGCCAGCAGGGCCTCCAAGATGTCGCGGGTCACCGGCTTGGGCGACTTCGGCACCCTTGGCCGGGCATTGGCCCGCCGCGCCTTCTGCCGGGCCTGCTGGACAAGAGGGGAAGAAAACGGAGAGGCCAGGTTGCGCATCCGGTGGAAGGCCTGCCAGCTTGCGATGCGGCGGTCCAGCGTCGCCGGGGCAGGGCAGGTCAGTTCGCGCCGCAACCCGATGGCGATCAACTCCATCGCCACGTCCTTTGTGGGGCCGGCCTTTTCCGTCAGGTCTTGCGCGTGATCGAGGATGAAGCGCAGCGCTACTTTCTCGTCCTCGGGCCAATCGAGTGGCCTGCCAAAAGACGCCATCTTCCAGGCCGCGATATAGGCCAGATCCCGCTCCCAAGCGCGCAAGGTATTCGCAGGCGTGCCCCGGCGGTAGAGGTCTGTCAGCGCAGCTTCATCGGCATCGGAGAGTTGTGCATAGGCAGGCAGGGCGAGGCTGGTCATGCGGGACCCTTGCAACAGGTCTGAGTTTGGCCCATATAGCTAGACAGATAGCTAGCAGGGAGTGACCCGATGTGGACGCTGCAGGATGCGAAAAACCGCTTTTCTTCCGTGGTGGAGGCCGCTCTGGCTGGTCGACCGCAGGAAGTGACCCGGCGCGGCAAGGCGGCGGTGGTTGTGCTGTCGGCTGAGGCATACCACCGGCTCGTCGCTGAGGCGGCCGAGCATCGCGAGAGCTTTGCGGACCATCTTCTGGCCTTTCCAGGGGGCGAGTTTGAACGCTTGCCCGCGCGCCCACGCGATGTGGCATTCTGATGTATCTGCTGGATACCAACGTGATCTCTGCGGTGCGTCGCCCCGACCGCGCCCCGCAGGTTGCCGCCTGGCTGCGTGGCAAAGCGGAAGGCGATCTGTTTCTGAGCGTCATAACGATTGGAGAGATCGAGCGCGGCATCTGCGCGCAAGACCGGCAGAACCCTGCCTTTGCGGCGGACCTGCGGTCCTGGGTTGATCGGACGGTGCAGGTGTTCTCCGACCGGATCCTGCCGTTCACGGCTGAAGATGCCCGTATCTGGGGACGCCTGAGCCAGGAGATCGGTCACGGTGGCGCCGACCTGATGATCGCCGCTACCGCTCTTGCACGAGGCGCCACGGTGGTGACCGGCAATGTCGACGACTTCCGAGCCACCGGCGTTGCGCTGGAAAATCCGTTCTAAGGGCATTTCACGCTCCATTGTTGCGTCATTCTGCCCATCATTTCCTGTCAAGATCAACACTCACGATAAGGTGAACTTATCATGACTGTTTGGCGTACAGGCAAAAGTCGAGAGTAATGGTGTCGCGTTTGTTCCCCGGTTTCAATTGAAGCGGTTAGCTGAAACCTGAGCGGTCAGGTTTGAGCTTGGCACTTCAGTAGAGGCCCATCGGAAGGGCAGGGGGCTTACAGGCCTGCGGCCTTGGTCAGATTCACTCGGAACCTGTCGCGGCGTCGCTGGTATCGGCGGGTCATCTCGGCCGAGGCATGGCCGAGCTGCTTCTGGACGTAACGCTCATCAATCTCTGCACTGCTAGCCAGGCCTGCACGCAGGGAATGGCCCGAGAAGAGTGCAAGACGCTCCTTCTCCGGTAGCTCAGGGCGCAGACCAGCCTCGCGGGCGCAGGACTTGATCAGCCGGGCGATGTGCTTGTCCGACAACCTCTCGCCCGTAGCTTTCAGGCCGTTGCGCGACGTGGCGACGAAGATCGGGCCGAAGTCGATCTTGGCGTAGTGCAGCCACTGCGTCAGGGCATGGACCGGGCAGGTCTGGTCGGACGACCCGCGGGCGATTTCGACCTCGCGCCAGCCGGTCTTGCCGCGCAGCGTGATCAGGACCCCGTCCTCCAGCAACTCGACCCAGCCACCGCTGTTTGGCGTGTCATCCTTGCCGTGATCGAGGCTGACGATTTCGGACCGACGCAGGCCACCAGCAAAGCCGATCAGCAGGATCGACCGGTCGCGCAGACCGCGCAGATCGTGGGGCAGGGTGGCCAGCATGTCGCGCAGGTCTTCAGGCAGGATGGCCTCTTTCTGCACCGGCGGCCGCGCATGCTTGCGTCGGATGCCGGCAAGAACGGCGGCGATGTGGCGGTCCTTGCGGTCGAGGCGGTCGCCGCGCTGCGCATAGGCCCAGGTGAGGCCGGAAAGGCGGCGCTCGATCGAGGAAACCGAAAGGGGTCGGGACGCCGCCTGCGACGGGGCCTTGCCGCCCGGCGCTGCCAGATCGGCGATGTAGAGCCCGATCAGCTGGGGCGACGAGGGGAGAGGGTCCGCGCCTCGCATCCGGCACCAGCGCGTGAACTGGGCCCAGTCCTTGGCATAGGCCTTCAGCGTGTTCTCCGACGCCGCCTGACGCGCATAGTTGCGCGCGGTTTCGACCAGACGGTCGAGCGTGCCCGAGCCAGCGACATGGGAGGGCAGGGCGATCGTGTCGCGCTCCGTATCAGCGCTGTCGTCCCCTTCATGGCGATCGGGGCGATCTGGCGGCTTTGAAGGCGATTTCTCGGGCGTTTCGGTCATACGTCGAGCATACACTCCGTGTGTCCGATAATGCAATCTTATTGGACACAGTGACGATCACAAAGCTCCGGCGCTTATGACGCAATGGACTAGCCAGAAGCGCCGTTGCAGATTAGCATGGCCGTATGAGAAAATCCCGCATCAAGCTATCAGAACCCGTGCCGATGCTGGCATCGCTGCCGGGCTGGATCACCGCCACACCTCCGGAAACCCGTGAGGCGGCCGCGTTCAAATCAGGGGCCGCATTGGCGCACCTCAGTCTGGCGACGGCTGCCGACCATGTGCCGCAGGCGCTTTGGCGTGATCGGCTGGCGCTGGCGGCGGCAGAGGTTTCAGCGGGCATCGCGGGACGCCGCGAAGGGGCCGGTGCGATGCGTGATGCCCTGCATCTGACCAAGGCGGGCGATGATCCCGGTCCTGCAGGAAACATCTTGCGGCAGTGGTCGCGAGCCGTGTCGCGGCCGATCTCTGTCTTGCATCTGGGCCGCGCGCTGGAGGGTGTCGCACCGGATCGGATTGTCCTAAGCCTTGATGCCACCGGGCCAACCCCGGTTGACCGCGCGGCGCAGGTCATCGAGGCCGTGCTGGAAGGCAACCCGCGTGGCGAGACCGCGGCGTTGATCCTCGCGGATGCGGCGCTGGCGAAGTCACTGGGGTGGACCCATGTTCTGCCGCTTTTATCGTTGGCCCTAAAGGCGCGTGATCTGCGCCTGCGCGGGGATGAGTTACGGCTGGCCTGCCACCGGGCGGTCGGTGTCGGGGTGCAACATGCCCTGCCTTTGGCGGGGGAACTCTCTCGGGCGGCGGTCCGGTTGCGCGCGGTGGTGCCGAAGCTGCGCGCCAAGGGGGCCGCGCGCGCGGTCGAACTGGTCCTGTCGCACGATGCGCTGGCACCCTCGACCCTTGACTTCATGTCGGACCGGGCCGCGCGACGGCTGTGCGACCGGCTGGTCAGCCTGGGTGCTGTCCGTGAGCTGACAGGGCGAGACACGTTTCGCCTCTATGGAATCTGACCATGGCGCGGCGTGGGCAGCCAGAACTAGACCGGGAACTGGCCGTTCTGCCAACCGACCTGCGCTGGCGGGAATGGATGCGGCGGATAGAGGCAGTGCTCTTTGCCTCTGCCTCGCCGGTCGCTCGGGACGACTTAGCGCGAATCGTGGGGCAGGGGGCATCGGTCGATCTCCTAATCGAAGATCTGGTGATTGATCTGGAGGGCCGCCCGTACGAGGTGGCGCAGGTGGGCAGCGGGTGGATGCTGCGGACGCGCGCTGCCTATGCTCCCGCCATCCGCGCTGCGGGGAATGTGGGGGATCAGGCGCTGAACCTGTCAGAGTTCGACCTCGCCGTGCTGGCGGCGATTGCGTTTCACCAGCCGATCAGCCGCGACGGGTTGAAGGACATCTTCGGCAAAGAGATCAGCCGCGACCTGATCGGCCGGTTGGCCGAGCGCGACCTGATCGGCACCGGCCCCCGCGAACCCCGCCGCGGCGCGCCCTATACATTTGTCACCACGGATGCCTTCCTGGTCGCCTTCGGGATGGCGTCCTTGCGCGACCTGCCCGATCCCGAGCAACTCGCAGATGCCGGAATCACCGCGTCATAAGGCAAGTCCAGCAGATCCAAGCCCAATCGCATCAGGTATGCGCGTTCGTTTTCGGGTCACCATTGCCGTTTCAGAAATTGACCGGGAAGCGGCTCTTGACGGGGCGCGGGCGCCTGCTTACAAACTCAATACTGTCAGGGGAGTCCCGCCGAAGGGACTGAGAGGCTGATGGGGGGCAACCCCGGTGAAGCGACCCTTTGAACCTGACCCAGTTGATACTGGCGTAGGAAGCACAAGCGGTCGCTCTTCTTGTCCGGTTTCCGGCGGGGCGGTTTCGGGATAATCCCGGCTTCTTTCCCTTTATGACGGGTCATCAACGCAAAGAGGCTTTGATGAACCAGACCGACCAGACCATCGCGTTGGCAACTGCACCTGCGTTGCCCGCCGTCACCACCGGGCGGCTTCCCGCTTCTTCCAAACGCTATGTGGCAGGGGTGATCCATCCCGACATCCGCGTGCCGATGCGCGAAATTGCAGTGCATCCCTCGGCTGGCGAGCCTCCGGTGACCATTTATGATACCTCCGGCCCATATACCGACCCGGCGGTGCAAACCGATATTGCCAAGGGTCTGGCCCCGGTCCGCAGCGCGTGGATGGCGGCGCGAGGAGATTGCGAGGCCTATGCGGCGCGCAGCGTCCGGCCCGCTGACAACGGCTTTGCAACCGGCACGCGGCTAGTGCCGACATTCCCGGTGCAGCGCATCCCGCTGCGCGCCCGCGATGGCAAGGCTGTGACCCAACTGGCCTATGCCCGGGCCGGCATCATCACCGCCGAAATGGAGTATGTGGCGATCCGCGAGAACCTTGGCCGCCGAGGACCCAACGCAACGCCCCGCGACGGCGAGGATTTCGGGGCGTCGATTCCGGATTACGTGACCGCCGAATTCGTGCGTCAGGAAATCGCCGCCGGGCGCGCGATCATCCCGGCTAACATCAACCATCCCGAACTGGAACCGATGATCATCGGGCGCAATTTCGCGGTCAAGATCAACGCCAACATGGGCACCAGCGCCGTCACCTCGTCGATGGCGGAAGAGGTGGACAAGATGGTCTGGTCGATCCGCTGGGGGGCCGACACGGTGATGGACCTGTCCACCGGGCGCAACATTCACAACACCCGCGAATGGATCCTGCGCAACGCCCCGGTGCCGATCGGCACGGTGCCCTTGTACCAGGCGCTGGAAAAGGTTGATGGCGTTGCTGAAAACCTGACATGGGAGATCTACCGCGACACGCTGATCGAACAGGCCGAACAGGGAGTAGACTACTTTACCATCCATGCGGGCGTGCGGCTGCACTATATCCCCCTGACGGTGAACCGGGTGACGGGCATCGTTTCGCGCGGCGGCTCGATAATGGCGAAATGGTGCCTGCATCACCACCGCGAAAGCTTCCTCTACGAGCATTTCGACGAAATCTGCGACATCATGCGGGCCTATGATGTCAGCTTTAGTCTGGGCGACGGGATGCGCCCAGGCTCCATCGCCGATGCCAATGATGCGGCGCAGTTTGCAGAGTTGGAGACTTTGGGCGAGCTGACGCAGATCGCCTGGGCCAAGGATTGTCAGGTGATGATCGAAGGGCCGGGTCACGTGGCGATGCACAAGATCAAGGCAAATATGGATAAGCAGCTGGCAACCTGTGGCGAGGCGCCGTTCTACACGCTGGGGCCGCTGACCACCGATATCGCCCCCGGCTATGACCATATCACCAGCGCCATCGGGGCGGCGATGATCGGTTGGTTCGGCACCGCGATGCTGTGCTATGTGACGCCGAAGGAACATCTGGGCCTGCCCGATCGCGCCGATGTAAAAACCGGGGTGATCACCTACAAGATTGCCGCGCATGCTGCTGATCTGGCCAAGGGCCTGCCGGGGGCGCAGGCGCGCGATGATGCGCTAAGCAGGGCGCGGTTCGAATTCCGCTGGGAAGATCAGTTCCACTTGTCGCTCGACCCCGAAACCGCGCGCGTCATGCATGACGAGACGCTGCCGAAAGAGGCGCACAAGACCGCGCATTTCTGTTCGATGTGCGGGCCGAAGTTCTGCTCGATGCGGATCAGCCATGACATAAGGGCCGAGGCGCAGAAGGACGGCATGGCGGCCATGGCGGCCAAGTTCCGCGAGAAGGGCGAGGTTTATCTGCCCGCGGCAGAGGTCGCGGAATGATCACCATTCTGGGGGCTGGGGTCGCGGGGCTATGCGCCGCGACCGCGCTGTCCGAACGCGGTCTGTCCGTGCAGGTGGTGGACAGCAGCCCGGAGGGTGTGGGTGCAAGCTGGCTGGCGGGGGGGATGCTGGCCCCGTTTGTCGAGGGCGAAAGTGCTCCGCCTGAGGTGGCGCGCTTTGGTACAAGCGCCGCCGAATGGTGGGCGGCGCGGGTGCCCGGCGTGGTGCGGCGCGGCACGCTGGTGGTCGCCCCAGCCCGCGACCGGGCGGAGATTGATCGGTTCGCCGCCCGCACAACGGGCCACGCGCGGATCGGTGCGGACCGGATCGCGGAGCTTGAACCCGCTCTGGCGGGCCGCTTTGCCAATGCGCTTCTTTATGAGGCCGAGGCGCATCTGGACCCGCGCGTGGCCCTGCGGGCGCTGGCGGATGGGTTGCGCCAGCGCAGGGTGGCCATCCACTATGACACGCATCTTGCGCCCGATCAGTCCGATATCGACTGCCGGGGGATCGCAGCGCGTGATCGCTTGCTGGGCCTGCGGGCGGTGCGGGGTGAAATGCTGCTGCTGCATTGTTCGGAGGTGGCGCTGTCGCGCCCGGTGCGTCTGCTGCACCCGCGCTTTCCAGTTTATGTGGTGCCGCGCGGTGACGGGCTTTTCATGGTCGGTGCGACGATGCTGGAAAGCGACGCAACCGGACCGGTCACCCTGCGCAGCGCCAGTGAATTGATGTCGGCAGTTTTCGCCCTGCATCCCGGCTTTGCCGAGGCGGCGATTGTCGAGATGGGCAGCGGCCTGCGCCCCGCCTTTGCCGATAATGTGCCGCGCCTGACACAGGCGGGCGGGCGCTGGCATCTGAACGGGCTCTATCGCCACGGCTTTCTGACCGCCCCGGCGCTGGCCGAACAACTGGCTGACCAAATCGCCCTTGCACCACAGGAGGACTGCCCTTGCGGATTGATCTGAACGGCATCCCGACCGAGGTTGCCGCCGCAAATCTGGCCGATGCGCTGATGGCGCTTGGCTACGACGGCACCGGCCTTGCCACCGCTCTGAACGGCGGTTTCATCCCCGTCGCCGCCCGCGCCACAACCCTGCTGCACGACGGCGACCGGGTCGAGGTTCTGGCCCCGATGCAGGGGGGCTGAGATGCGGCTTTATGATGTAGAAGTATCGTCGCGCCTGTTGTTGGGAACGGCGCAATACCCCTCACCTCTGGTGCTGACCGATGCCATTGCGGCCTCGGGCTGCGGGGTGATCACGGTATCGCTGCGCCGGGAAACCGCCAATGGCGGCGGCGGTACCGGCTTTTGGCCGCTGTTGCAGGCCACTGGTGCGCACATCCTGCCCAACACCGCCGGATGCCATTCGGCGCGCGAGGCGATCACCACGGCGCAAATGGCGCGCGAGGTGTTCGGTACCAACTGGATCAAGCTGGAGGTGATCGGCAATGCCGACACCCTGCAACCCGACCCGTTTGCGCTGGTCGAGGCGGCGCGGGTGCTATGCGGCGATGGCTTTGCGGTGTTCCCCTACACTACCGAAGACTTGATCGTGGCCGAACGCCTGCTGGATGCGGGCTGCCGGGTGCTGATGCCCTGGGGAGCGCCCATCGGGTCGGGCCGGGGGCTGCGCGATGTCGACGCACTTGCTGCGATGCGCAAGCATTTCCCCGGTGTGCCGTTGATCATTGATGCCGGGATCGGCGCTCCCAGTCAGGCAGCGCAGGCAATGGAAATCGGGTTTGATGCGGTTCTGCTGAACACTGCCGTTGCCAAGGCCGGCGACCCAGTTGCCATGGCGCGGGCCTTCGGTCAGGCGGTCGGGGCGGGGCGGCTGGCGTTTGAGGCGGGGCTGATGCCGCCTCGCGATATGGCTGTGCCATCGACCTCGGTTCTGGGCATGGCTGATCTGGGGCTGGGTGGGGTGCGATGATCCTGTCCCGTTTTTACCCGGTGTTGCCCGATGTCGCGATGATTGCCCGGCTGGTGCCTTTGGGCGTGCGGCTGGTGCAGTTGCGGTTCAAGGGCGATCTGGCCGAGGTTCCCGCGCAGATTGCGACGGCGCTGGCCATCTGTGCCCGCCACGGCGCGCAATTGGTCGTCAATGATCACTGGCAGGCGGCGCTGGATCATGGGGCGGATTTCATCCATCTGGGGCAAGAGGATCTGGACAGCGCCGATTCCGCCGCCATCGCCCGCGCCGGGGTGCGGCTGGGGGTATCGACCCATGACCGGGCGGAACTGGACAGGGCCCTTGCCCTTAACCCCGCCTATATCGCGCTGGGTCCGATTTGGCCGACGCTTTTAAAACAGATGCCGTGGCGGCCGCAAGGGTTGGACAAACTGACCCGCTGGAAATCGCGGATCGGGATGGTGCCGCTGGTGGCCATCGGCGGGCTGACACCTGCGCGTCTGCCCGAGGTGTTCGCGGCGGGGGCGGATGTGGCGGCGGCGGTCACCGATCTGGTGACCGCCGCCGACCCCGAGGCGCAGACGCGCCTCTGGGTGCAGACCACCGGAGCCATCGCATGAGCCGATACGCGCGCCAGATGCAGGTGCCGGGTGTCGGGGCCATCGGGCAGGCGCGGCTGACGGCGGCGCATGTGCTGATCGTCGGAGCGGGTGGCCTGGGCTGCACAGTGATCCCGGCGCTGGCGGCGGCAGGGGTGGGGCGGCTGACGATCATGGACCCTGATCAGGTGGAGATGTCCAACCTGCACCGCCAGACGCTTTACAGCGCCGCCGACATTGGCGAGCCAAAGGCCGTGGCTGCGGCGGCCCGTGCAACAGCGCTGAACCCATATGGTCAAGCCACGGCGATTGTTGACCGACTCGATCCGGCCAATGCCCCCGGTCTGATTGCCGCCGCCGATCTGGTCGTGGACGCCGCCGACAGCTTTGCCGTGACCTATGCCCTGTCCGATCTGTGCCTTGCGGCGAACAAGCCATTGATTTCGGCCTCGGTCATCGGGCGGGCGGGCTATGCGGGCGGGTTCTGTGGAACGGCCCCCGGCTATCGCGCCGTGTTCCCCGATTTGCCCGCGCAGGCGGCCAGTTGTGCCAGCGCCGGCGTGATGGGGCCAGCTGTGGCCGCCCTTGGCGCGGTGCAGTCGCAGATGGCGCTTTCGGTGCTGATCGGGTTGGAGCAATCGCCTTTGGGCCGGTTGGTGACGCTGGATATGGCGACCTGGCGGTTTGGCGGTTTCGGCTTTGACGAAGCCACCGAGGCACCGGGCTTGGGCTTTGTCGCCGCCGCCCAGATTGCCGCCACCGATACGGTGATTGATCTGCGCCCGGCGGGCACTGTGCAGCCCATTCCGGGCGCGCAGATGGTCGCGCCCGGCGATCTGGCCGATTGGCCGATCCCGGCGGGACGGGTGGTACTGTGCTGTTCGACCGGCCTGCGCGCGTGGCGCGGCGCGCAGGTGCTGGCAGGGCGCGGCGCCACGGCTTTGGCCCTGCTGGCGGACGGGCAATGAGCGTACTGATCATCGCCGGGCTGGACAGTTCCACAGGGGCCGGGTTGGCGCGTGACCTTGCGGTCATGTCCGATCATGGCATGACAGCTCGGGTGGCGGCAACGGCGGTGACAGCGCAGGATGCCGAGGGGGGCTGCACGGTGCATCCGGTGCCAGCGGCCATTGTCGCCGCACAGATCCGCGCGGCAGGCTCGCTGCGTGCGGCCAAGCTGGGGATGCTGGCCAATGCCGACATCGTTGCCGCCATCGCTGAGGCGCTGCCCGACGTGCCCTTTGTTCTTGACCCGGTTCTGGCCACCAGCGCCGGGGTTTCGCTTCTAGACGCCCCCGGGCGGGCCGCGATGGTCGCACGGCTCATCCCGCGCGCCGCCCTGATCACCCCGAATCTGCCCGAGGCCACAATCCTGACAGGCCTCCCCCCTGGTGCCGGACTGGACCACACGGCGAGTATCCTTTTCGCCATGGGTGCGCAGGCGGTGTTGCTCAAGGGAGGTCACGCCGAAGGCCCCGAGGCGATCGACTGGCTGCTGCGCCCTGAAGCGGCCCCGCTTCGATTTGCCAATGTGCGCAAACCCGGCAGCCGCCGCGGCACCGGCTGCACCCTTGCCAGCGCCATCGCCGTCCATCTGGCGCGGGGGCATGATCTGGCTACGGCCTGCGCGCAGGCGAAACGCTATCTTGCGGCGTGGATCTGACCAAGCGCGCATCGGGCAGCAGCTTGCCTATTCCCCTGCCACGATCATCGCAGTATAGCCACTGCACTCAAAATACCGGTCGCAGCCTACCCGGTCAAAACAAGGACACCTGCATGAAAATCATCGTCATCTGCTCCGGCGGATTGGACTCCGTTTCGCTGGCCCACAGGGTCGCGGCCGAGCATGACCTGCTCGGGCTGCTGTCGCTTGATTACGGACAGCGGCACCGTAAAGAGTTGGACTTTGCGGCGGCATGTGCGACGCGCCTCAACGTGCCGCATCAGATCATCGACATTCGCGCGATTGGTGCAAGTTTGTCTGGCGCGACCTTGACCGACGATCTGGCGGTACAAGACCGCCATTACTCAGAGGAAACCATCCGCATCACCGTGGTGCCAAACCGAAACGCGATCAAGTTGGCCATCGCATTTGGCGTGGCGGCTGTCCGGGGCGCGGATGCCGTCGCAACTGCCGTGCATGGCGGCGATCACTCTATCTATCCCGGTTGCCGCTCCGAGTTTACTGGCGCCTTCCAGACCATGCAACGTCATGCACTGGAGGGCTATGCCAACATCGAGCTACTGGCCCCCTATGTGAACCTTCCGAAATCGGCCATTGTGACCGATGGGGCACAGCAGGCCCTTTGCGCAGACCTAGTCCTGCTACAAAGGCGGTGATGCCCACTGCGGGCGATGCGGCACCTGTATCGAGCTGCGCGAAGCCTTCGATCTAGCGCGCATTACCGATCCCACAGAATATACCGATGCGGAATTCTGGCGCGACGCTGTCAAGCGGGTGGCGGTCTGATGTTCCGCATCACTAAGCGATTCCACTTTTCCACCTCGCATCAACTGTGCCACGAGCCTGAGGATCATCAATGCGCCCGGTTGCATGGGCATAACTTTGGTGTGGTGCTGGACCTGGCGGCGCTCAAGCTGAACGCCTTTGGCTTAGTGCGCGATTACCACGATCTTCCTTCGCTCAAGCGCTATTTCGACGAATTTTCTGATCATCGCCACCTGAACGAGGTGCTTGGCCATGATGGGTGACGTTAGAAATTCTGGCGCAGCGTTTCTATGACTGGCGCAAGCAGAGCCTGCCGGAAACCGTGGCGGTGCGGGTCAGCGAGACGCCGAAGACCTTGGCGGAATACCGGCCATGACCAATGCTGTCGCAGCCGAAATCCGCATCTCTGAAAGCTTCGGACGGACCATTCCGGGCGAGGACGCGCACAAAGATGGCATCTATATCCGGCCCGTGTGACCATCAAAAGGGAGAACTTGGATCCCAGATGAAGGAAAAGTAGCGCGGCAAGTCAGTTGATTTTCTCGAATCCCGTACTTTGGGGCGAAGGGATATGCGACTCCTGACCTCAAGCAAACACTTGAAGGACGTCACTCATGTGCCCACTGACGGTGTTTTGCAATTGCGGCGGCGACAGACGTGCATCCCAGCTTTTCAAGGATCCTCGCCCGATGCAGGTCCACCGTGCGGGGACTGATTGACAGTTCTCGTGCCAAGGCCTTGCTTGAACTCATATCCGGCCTCAAGCAGATCAGATCGTAGATCTCTCTCTCACGGGGGGTCAAATTATCCAAGACTTCGGCGTAACGTTGCCGTATTTCCCCTTCGGCCCTGCGCTGACGATCCAGTTCAAACGCTTCCTCAATCCGTTCGACGAGGACCTCAAGGCGATAGGGTTTTTCAAGAAAGTCTATGGCGCCAGCCTTTGTGGCCCGGACCGATTCCGGAATTCCTGCATGACCTGTAATGAAGATGATGGGAATATCACACTTGCGATCCAGCAAATGGTTCTGCAGCTGTAATCCGTTCATGACCGGCATGCCGTAATCCAGGATCAGGCACCCCGGAAGACCGTTGCCGAAGGCATCCAGAAACTCGGTAGCAGAGCCGAAATGGCGCACCGCATAGCCGCGAAGCCGCAAGGACCGTTCAATAGAATTGCGAAGTGCCACATCGTCGTCCACCACAAAGACTGTCGCCAGATCAACCATTGTTCCACCCCTGCACAGTACCGGACTCCTGGTTCAACGTGATGACGAATCGCGCGCCATGCGGCTCGACCGCCTCATGAACGATAGTGCCCCCGTTCTCCTCGACGAGGGACTTGCAGATCGATAATCCCAAGCCCAGCCCCGCGCTTCGTGTCGTCTGGAACTTACAGAAGACATCCAGGCCCTTTGGCAGTCCGGGGCCGTTGTCTTCCACGTAAAGCTCTACTTTGCCCATGGACGAAGAGTATCCGACCCGGAGGCAGGCCGCCGGTCCGGACTCTCGATCCAGCGCTTCGATCGAGTTCCGGATCAGATTGACCAGGACCTGTGCCAACTGGCTGCGGTTCCCAAGCAGGGACAACGGATGGCTTGACTGATCCACGATCTGAACCCCGCGCTGTCGGGCTTCTGCTGCCATCAGCTTGCAGGTCTGATCCAGAAGCTCAGCCAGATCGAAAACCTCTTTCCGCCCGCTATCCTTTCGAATGAGGTTCCGAAGTCCACGGATGATGTCACCGGCGCGCATCGCATGATTGTCAATGTCAGACAAAATTGTCTCGACATCGTGGAAGTCGGCGAGATCTGCCTTGAGGGTATACCGCACGGCGTCCATGTCGTGAATGATGGCTGACAGTGGCTGATTAAGTTCATGCGCCAGGCCTTCGGCGAGTTCTCCCATCACGTTGACACGGCCAAGATGGTAGAGGTCACGCTTCAGTTCACCGAGGCGATCTTCTGCGGTGCGCGCCGAAGTGATGTCGTCAAGCACAAGCAAGGCGTGGTCGGGATTGCCTGTGTGATTGCGGATCATGAGCGCTGTGATCTTGAGCCATGTCTCCGATCGAATGGAACTATCAAGCCTGACATCCAAGGTAAATTCGCGATCACTGATGATGGACTGGCCCAATCCCTCCAGCGCCTGATGATGAGATTTGTCGACAATGCTCCAGAGGTCTCGTGTGATAAGCTGCTCTGCTGACATGGCGGTCAGCTGGCAAAGGCGCGCGTTGGCGTGCAGGAAACGATATGAGCATGGATCGATCCGGGCCATTCCGCGTGATGAAAAATCGAAGGTTCGCTCATAGGCGATCTGGAACATCCGACGCTGGGTGAACTCTTGACTAAGCGTATCGCGCGTTGCCGAAAACTCCCGATAGGGCAGCGGGAACAGGCGCTCTCCACCGTCCGCTGCGGCGATCGCGGTGTCAGTCTGCAACGGGAAATCCAGTATTGGGCGGATAATCCATTTGGCGATCGGTATTGCGAGCAGGAACGTACACAGGAAGGCTAGGAACATCAAAATTGGGACGAGATCACGACTGGCCCACAAGTTTCCCGTCAGCGAGGTTTCCAGGGTATGCATTCCGATCAACCAGGACAGATTGTTGTGACCCAGTGGCATCAATATGGTGAGATGATTGGCACCGTAATTCGCAGGGCCCAAGGATTCAGTCGAAGACAGCACTTGATCTTGGGTGCGCAGATCGACAGGGAACACTTGGGCTGGAATGGTGTCGCCGTATTCGGCAATGGCCCCCAAGCTGGTATCTTCAAGAAAGATATTGCCATCGCTGTAGGCAACGACGTGGCCGCTTCGGTCCATGATAAGCAGCGCTTGTCCCGGTTCCTGAAGACTGTCAAGAAACGACGTGCTCAGCGTGGAAACGTTGAAGTGGACGGCAACAGCACCGGAATGATCATCATTCAGCCGGAAGCCTTTCGAGGTGATCAGGCCCTGTTGCTCGTTGGCCCCCTTTTTCTCGACCGTTGTCCATGTCTGGTTCAAGTTGTCGAGCGCCAGCTTGAACCATTCCTGCGTCCGGGCATCCGTTTGGCTTTCGCTGCTCATCTCACGCCGGCGCGGCGTGAACGTGGAGTCGCGATAGACGATTGGATGTTTGGCTTCGTCCGCGCTTCGGACGTAAGTCAGATACTCCAATGTTCCAATGATGCGTTTGGCATGGATTTCTGTGCCGTCCGAGAGGACAAGTTGAATTCCTGCAACATTTGGAGAGGCCAGCAAGATTCTAAAAAGATCTCGTTCCCAACGATCGACTCGCACGGAGGTATATTGTCCGGACACCGTCATTTCGACGACGAGCTCTGCAATGCGGTCGGCCCGGGAGAGTGTGTTGTGCACGCGCAAGGCGGCTGACTGCACCCGTTCTTCCAGAATTGATTGGGACTGCTCTTTGATCCGGCCGTCGAGCTCGCCGTTGATGATGATCGTGACGATGATCAGGACGATGAACTGAATGCCCAGAATGGAGGCCAGCACGACGACCTGAAGCGAGAGTGGGCCGCGTGGCAGCTTTCCGGCTAGGGTCCTTTTTGCCCGTGCAGAGATCACGTTGGATATCCCGGCGGCAGCTTTCCCGCTACCGCCTGGGGCACCAGTGAAGGCATGGCGCTGTAACGTTTCTTGCGCGGCGCGGTCTGGGGGTTTGGCCCGTATGGTCGATAGTGCGACGGCAGAATACTTTTGTTTCTGGCAGCGACGCGGCCAGAGCGGCTGTCACGGCTGCCGGCACCGGTTCGCTTGAACCCCCACCCAGTGGAGTATTTGCAGGAGCGCTGCCTAAGTTGCATTTCACGCTTTCGTTCTTGCACCGGGATGGGGATCGCCTGACCGCTGCTGGCACCTCCGACCGGCGAGCTTATGGACTGCCCCGTGCCCGGTCAACGCAACGTAGGGCGAAGATTGGCACGAGGATTGTGCATGAAGTCAATACGCATGAGTACCTATGGCGCAAGCTGCGGGTCGGATGATTTGACGCAAGGAGTCAGCTCATGCAGAACGAGCCGGAAACGGCCGCGCCAGTGAATGCCATGCCAGGTCGAAGCAAGAGGAATATTGAAACAATTGTCAGCGGGAATTCCAAAATATGACTGCTGCCGAAGGCAGCATCATGGCATTTTCTGATTAAGTCGCTTTTCCATGGTGAACTTCTCCCAGACAGTCATTGGGAGAGGAGACTGGTTCAAGAACATTGCATCCTCGTCCGAAATTCCCAGCGCCGTAAGATCATCCTCGCCCAGAAGTTCAAGCGTTACAGATACCTGGGTCGAGATTGCATCCCACTCCAGCAGTTTGCGGACGGCAGGGTCCTCGAAGTGTGCATTTGCATATTGATAGATGTGCTCAAGCGGGGCAATGCTTTGCGCCGATATTACCAGCCCGCATGACCAGAGGGAAGCGCCTTCCCGGGTTGAGGGTGCGGTTGCGGCGAACTGGTCGTAATCCTCCAATATGGTGGCAATCTCTTGGGTTGCGTAAGCGAGGTTGATATCGCCGGTCGCGAGTTCCTTTGCCAGGATATCTTCGTCATCCCAATAGTACCGGACATTGGGGTGAGCGTCGCGCCACCATTGCAGCGCTGTTTCCGTTTGCGAGTTGGTTGCGTTCGTCCAGTCGGTTACCCCTGTCGCAAGGAATGACAGCGCGGCGATGGAAGCAATATCGTCCGGCAGGCTTATACGGTCCTGATAGGCGGGATTGTGAAATACATCCAGAGAAGCAACATCCCCCTGCGGCACGCTTTCAGGATCATAGACAATCAGGTTGGATCCAAATTCGAATGGCAGAAGATAGAGTCTGTTCTGCTCGTCAGGGAAAAGAAAACGGTCGTCAATCGTGTCAAAGTCTTTAATTCTTGTTGAGTCCCATGGCCGAAGCAGATTCTGTGCCAGTAGGGCATTGAGAGAGGACGAACAAATACGTGCGATATCAAAGTAGGGGCCGGTTTTCAGAAAATCGATGAGGTCCTCGTCACGTTGGTAGCTTTGAAAGGTGGGGCTGTGCCCGTGTTCTGAAAGGTAGGATTGATGAAAATCTTTCAGATTATACCACGAGTTCTGAACGACCCTCAACTCATGAGCAGAGGCTTTGTCGCTCACAAAAACAAATGCCAGCGCCCACGCTGCAATCCAAACCTTCATCCTACTGCCTACCCCCCTAACCCCGAAACATCCTGGACCGGTATGCGCTTACGCTGTTCCTTCAGACATAATGGTACAGTTTCCCTTAGAGGATGTTCGCTGTTTTGCCATCCCTGTACTGGAAGCCAAGTTTGGGCGAGCGCCTGTCGATACCTCATGCAAGCTGAGATCTCTGTCGTTCATTCGGTCGTAAAAATTTAGCATGCGCATTACCCGTAGGCAAACATGTTTCCCATTGTGACTATTTTCAGCACAATCCGGCCCGACATGCTAGATTGCCATGCTTTCATGCGCATAGGGTGGGTGGCGACCGGTCTTCGCTCTTGATCAGCGATGTGAAGAGGGGGAGCTTGGGTTGGCTAGACCGTTCGCAACCCGGAAGTGCAAGGAAAAAGGGGGGAGTGGAGAGGTTGACAGATGTGTGACCAGAACGGTGCGGCCTGTGGAAGTGGGCGATGTCGATCTGATCTTATCCGAGCTGTTCGACGGGTGTGTCTTGCGAAACGGGCTGCACTGCGGCTTCTGTGGCGCGCAATGTTGACCGGCCGATTTTTACCGTTGCTGGACCGAGGGATCCAAGGTTTACGATCAAACAAACACGACCGCACAGGCTTGGTCACGAAACGGCGGTCACGGAAGGCCCACGACCCATTTGGCGATGCTTGCTTGACAGGTCCGTGGCCTTTGCGGGGTTGAAGGAGGCCGTTGGTGTTTGTTGTTCCAGGCGTTCACACACCTGACGGGCGAAAGCGAGGTCTCCCGATGACAACTCGCCCACGATACTTCTAGCCTTCGTCATCAGGCTGGCCGCGCGCACCAAGTCGCCCCTTAGCGCCTTTACCCGCGCCAGTAGGACAACCGTTGGGGCATCATCGGGCTTGATGGTGCGGGCAAGCTCCAACAGATCGTGCGCCTCGTCGATTCCACCGTAGAAGAAATGGCAGCTGGCTAATCCACGCAGCATGTCGACGTCGTTCTGGTCTTGTTGATCAATGTAAGTCATCGTGCTTCTAACGGTCATGCGCTTCCCTCCGCCGCAGCTGACTTGAGAATTTGAAGATGTCTGAACAGGAGAGCCTGGAACTCCAGTCTGCGCAGGCCCACCACCGCTTCGGGTCGGCCTGCGACACGTGGATTGTCGGCAAGCCGGGCTGACATCTCGGTGACCCGCCAGGCCAGAAGGTCCGGCTCAAGGCTGGCGAGGCTTTCAAGATCAGCACTGAAACCTTCTGCAACGATGCTGCCCCACTTGGACGGAGCGTTCGGGGCCGCTGGCAGATTCTCGCCCGGCTTGCCGTGCGGGACCTGCGTTACCGTAAGTGGGGACGGGGCAATGGCTAGCGCGGGGGGATGACGGAGAACTGCCATCCGCGCCGCAACAAATCGGGCGTCGCGGCGGAAATCGGGGGGCGGCAGAATGTTCAGGTCGGCGGCCGCAACGGACTGTGTCACCCGTTGGCCGGACGGGTCCAGGATTGGATCCTGTCTCAAGTCCGTATCTGATGTGGTCCGTACCATGACTGGCCCTTCTAGAAACGGATGCGGATGACTTCGTTGGAGCGCTCCAGCGTCAAGCCTTCGGCGTCGATCTCGGTGAGGGTCCATCCCTCCTCGATCACATCGCCAATCTTTGCCGGCGTTCCGGTGGCAAAGAATACGGTTTCGGGCTTGTGAAGTTGGACAGACGCAATTGGCCGCAACTCGACGAGCTTAGGCGCCATAGTCACTGAACTGACCAACGTCGGCATTCCAAGCTGCTGATCATACCAGCTTCTGAACGCCTGCCATTCGTTCCATCGGGCGGTGGGCACATTGCCCTGCACCAGCAGGCTGCCGCCCTCGCCGGTCTGCACGATGATATCTTCGCCCAAGCCAAGATCCGCAAGTTTGGCCTTGGAAACTGCCGGACCGTCTGTCCGCGGCTTTGGTTGTCCAATTGGGGCCTGCTCGACCGTCAGGGCGACGCTTTTGATCTTTGCCGCACGCGCGATCTGATTGACGGCCAGGTAGCCCCCGACCGAGAGGACGGCCACCAGCGAAGAGAGCGCAAAGGACTGGCGGTTGAAAAGTGTGGCAACGCCCGAAGCCGCGGGAGACGACACCCTCAGCCGTGTCGTGCCGACAACAAGGACCAGCGGCAGGCGCAGGAGCCGCGGGACCGCGCCCGGCAAAAGCGGCTCCTCCCGGTCGAACCCGATGGGTTCAAGCGCGCTAACCTCTGCGAGGGTGCCAAAGATCGAATTGCGCAACTGCAGTTGCAGGTGCTCGTCCGCCACGCCTTCATCGCAAAGCTGCACGTCGCAATCCGGGCCCGCCCCTATGAGCAGGACTTCGGCCCGCAATGTGGTTGACGTGCCAGACATCAGGCCGGTCTCGACTGCCAGATTGACCGCGTTTGTGTCACCGAAGGGCAGTCGGGTCGTCGCATGCTGCAAGGCGAAACGGCGCAGCCAGGTCAGGTGGGTTTGAATGTCGGCGAACATCGTGGAACTCTACTGTCCGCGCAGGATGTGCGAGATGTCCTGCTGGACCTTGTGCCCGACCTTCCAGGCGACCTGATATTCGGTCAGTTCGATGTAGAGCAACTTGATGCGCTCGGCGACCTGGGCCATCGGGTCTTCGGGCACATTTGTGCCGTTTGCGTCGGGCGCCACGGGTTCGGCTCCGGGCCGCACAATGCCAGAGAGAAGTTGTCCCTTCAGAACAGCGACCGGATTGCCCGAGCTTGCTGTCAGTTCCTCATGTCGCGGGGCCACCGGACCGGATGGGACGGGCGCTTCGATGGCCCGGGCGATTGCGCGCCGCGCCATGTCACGGGCAAGGTCACTTTGAATCGCGCCAAAGTCCGACGCCGTGACGACATCCTGCAGCATCACCTCGGATTTGCTGCAGGACGAAGCGGCAGACGCGACGCAGGTTACGGCCTCTACCATTTCATTATTCCTCGTCTTCTTTCAATTCGGCCTGGAACTCCATAATCTTTTCGGTGCCGAACTTCTGGAAGAACATCAGCGCGATCTGCTGCATGATGAACTGATCGGTTTCTGGGTCGGTTCCTGTTGTGGTTGTCGTCGCTCCCGTAATGCCGCCTGTTTCGCCACTCATCTCCTGGGCACTCCTTCGTTTGTCCACGCAGTTGTTCACATCTGATTGTGCGGCTGACGGTCAACCATGCCCACCATTCGTCCTACGCAACGGGCACGACGAAGTGGGCCAATCCGATACGCGCCACCTACCAGACTAAGTAGGGACAGACGTGCGGCCCGGCGCGGTTTGGCACTAGGCTTCGTGTTCCACCAACTTGTCAGGAGCGACGAGATGCCTAATTTATCACGTGCTGCGTTGCTTGCATTGGCTGTGAGCCTGACTGGGACCTCTGCGCGGGCCGAGATCTCGGACGAACTTGCCGCCCTGGTCACGCCGGATCCCACTGCCAAAAGCCCGGCAGTCTTGGGGGATCCGGTTGCCCCGCAGACCGAAGAGGCACTGATGCGACGGCAGGACTACTATGTGGTCTTGCAGCCGGTGCAGATCGTCCTCGAGTCAGTGGCGATGACCGCGAACCTGCGCCTGTCCTATTCCGACAATGTGAAGGGTGTCGTCCGCAAACTGCGCACCACCGGCACGACAGCGGATGTGCTTGACGAAATCGCAGCCGCCATGAGTCTGGATTGGTTCACCTTCAACGGGATCATCTATGTGTCGTCCCGAGCTGAGGCGACCACGCGCATGGTGCGACTTGGGGACTTGGCGCCTGACCAGGCCATCAAGGCCCTCGGCGAGGCCGGCCTGCCGCTGGACCGGGTCGAGACACGCTCGACATCTGTGGACAACATTCTTGCCCTGTCGGGTCCTCCCGAGCTTTTGGCAATCGCCGAGGCGGTGATCGAAAGTACCCCCCCACAAGCCATGCCGCGCGAGAAATCCGATCCCCTGCGCACCGTTCTTGTCCGTCGCGGCAATGCTGAACAGATGGTCACCCTTCGGCAGCGCTGAGGGCCTACGTATTGTGATCCGTATTCAGCGCAATGCCGCATCTAAATTGGGAGCCGTAAGATCAAATCAGGAAAGGACGAATACGATGCAAAACCCTATCCCCCGAAGCATCAATTTCATGCCAACCCACGAGGCCCGGAATCGGGCGACTTTCGGGAAAGCATTTCCTCCCTCCGCTTTGCCAGAAATTGCAAGGCGCAGGGTTCCAGCAACCACACTCTGCCGTGTGGTTATCGAGTAACCGTCTCGGAGTGGTTCCGAAACGTCAATCAACAACGGGAGACTACGATGTCACTTCCTCCACTCAGCGCAGAAATGCAGGCCATCGCCGATCAACTGAATGCGATGAACACGCAGCTTGCCGGCCAAACCGTCCGTTTCAAGAAAAAGACTGAACCGGTGAAACTGGCGAAGCAGCTGGCCAACAGCTAAGCTTAACCGGTCGCGTACCTTCCCGAGAGGCCCTAGGCGAGCACATTTCGGGAAGGTACTTCTGCCCACGGCTTGTCATCAATGGCACAGCAGTGGATCCTCGCTGCCACCTAGCATCTGGCAATTAAGCAACCGTTCCAGAGTAGTTCTGGATCACTATTCAACGTTTGGAGACTTCAATGGCACTTTCTCCGCTCAACCCTGAAATGCGGGCCATCGCCAACCAACTGAACGCAATGAACACTGAACTTGCTGGCCAAACCGTGCGGTTCAAGAAAAAGACCGAACCGGTCAAACTGGCGAAGCAGCTGGCAAACAGCTAATTCTCAATTCTTAGACCGGCAGGCAAAGGGCGGCGGTCTCGCCGCCCTTTCTTCAATCCAGGAGAACCGGGATGTTTCGCAAAGACTTGATTCTTGTTGCGTTGATTGTCTGCATCCTGTCGCTGATGATCATTCCACTCAGTACCTCGGCAATCGATGTACTGCTGACACTGAACATCACCCTGTCAATCCTTCTTCTGATGGTCGGTATCTACATCAAGAACCCGTCAGACTTCTCGACATTTCCGTCGGTCATCCTGATCGGCACGGCCTTCCGGCTGGCCCTGTCGATTGGGACGACGCGGCTGATCCTGACCGAGGCTGAAGGCGGCGAGATCATCGAAACGTTCGGCGATTTTGTCATCGGCGGATCGATCGCAGTCGGTCTCGTGGTCTTTCTAATCATCACCGTGGTCCAGTTTCTTGTCGTCACAAAGGGGGCCGAGCGTGTTGCCGAGGTCGCCGCGCGCTTTACGCTCGACGCGCTTCCCGGCAAGCAGATGGCCATCGACGCGGACATCAAGGCCGGCACGATCTCGGCTGCAGATGGCGACAAAATGCGGCGTCTGTTGAACAAGGAAAGCCAGTTCTTCGGCGCGATGGATGGCGCGATGAAGTTCGTTAAGGGCGATGCGATTGCCGGGCTGATCATCATTTTCATCAACCTGCTTGGCGGCATGATCGTCGGCGTCGCCTTGCATGGGATGAGCTTTGGCGAATCCGCAAAACTGTTCACGCTGTTGACCATCGGTGACGGGCTTGTGGCCCAGATTCCTGCCCTGCTCATGGCGCTTTGCGCCGGCGTGGTCGTCACCCGCGCAACCGGACCGGACAATTCCGACCTTGGGACCGATATCTCGCGTGAGCTGCTTGCGGACCCGCGGGTTCCGGCTGTGGCGTCGGTTCTGGTCTTTTCGATGGGTCTGGTACCTGGATTCCCATTCTTCATCTTTACGGGCGCGGCTGCGGTGCTGGCGGTGTCGGCTGCCACAATGGTCGCGAAGCGGCGGCGTGATGCGACAAAGTCCCACACGGTAGTCGAAGCGACCACAGCCGCAGAGTCGCCAGAAGCTCCACAAGCGGTGAATGATCGGTATGTTGTGCGGATTGGCGAGGATCTTGGCAGCCAGCTGCACATCAGCCGCCTGGAAGCCCTCATAGGCGCCCAGTTTGACCACCAGCGTGAGCAGTCCGGCGTCTGCTTTCTGAATCCGCCACTTCTGGTCGCGCCAGACCTAGGCGCGCGTACTTTGCAAGTGTGCCTGGACGACGTGCCGTTGCTGTCCGTCGACATCCCGGGGGATCGGGTCTTTTTCGCGGTGTCTGAAGACAAGCTGCGCCCGTTGCCTCCGGGGTCTGCGATGCAGATGGTGTTGCCAGGATGGGTCGGCTTGCATGTTTCAGCAGCAGTTGCGCCGTCCGTGACCGCCCTTGGATTCGACCCCGTGGATCCTGCCGAGGTTGTCGTTACCGCGATCTTCCGTCTTTTCGAGCGCAACATCGCCCAGCTCTTTGGTCGCAAGGAATTCGACGCTCTGATTGCCGGCTTCAACGACGTCGACGCGCAAATGATGGGGACAGCTCTGCAGACTGCCAGCCAATCTGTGCTTTTCCGGGTGTTCCGGTCCTTGATTTCGGATGGCGTCCCGCTGCGTCCGGCGGCGCTTGTGGTTGAATCGCTGGGGTATTGGACACAGATGCCTGAGGTCGCGACCCCGCACCTTCTGGAGGATTGCCTGCGCAGTTCGCTGAAGCGGCAGATGTGCCATGCACTTGCGGACCAGGATGGCGTTCTGGGCGTCGTGATGGTGCACCCGGACTACGAATCCTGGTTGCGCAAGCTTGGCTCAGACGGCCGCAAGGGGGTTGCCACCGATACCCTTCCAATCCCCGCCGAGTGGGTTGACCCTGTCTTGCGGCAATTCCGCGACATGGTGCGGACGCGATGTGCAGAAGGCCGAACGGTCGCAGTCGTCGTCGATGCCGACCTGCGTCGCCGCCTGCGTGGGTTCCTGGCAGCAAATGACGTGCAGGTCCCGGTCCTTGCTCCGCATGAGTTGGCGGGCGAGTCGCGGTGCTTTCCACTTGATGTGCTCCGCCAGCCGGGCCGGTCGGACCCGAACATGACCACCTTGGGTGCAAGGCAGGTCGCCTGAGACTGTCCGCCGTACTGGCTGCGGCCCGAAGCCGTGCTGAGACGTGTGCCCCTCGCACGGGGCTGTGTCTGTTGTGGCAGGGCGCGATCAGTGCCAGCTGCGCTGCGGACCCAAGCACCAAGCGCGGGTCGCCAGGCCGCTTTGCCTGTACCGAAGTCGATCCGTTCCGTCGGCGAAGGACCCGCACCACTGAGCTGCCCCGCAGTTCGACAGCCATGGAAACATCAGTTTGAAATCTTTGACGTCTTTCAACCCACGACTAATCTTCTGCGCATAGGCACAATTTATAAGAGTACGTAAAGTTGCGTATTTTCATAATTTTGCCACAATGCAAGCATGATCCAACACACCAAGGTTGACCGAGCCATGAAGCAAAAGATGCGCGACGTGGTTCGATATGCAGGTATCGTTTCTGACTACTGCTGAAATCTTATTATCTTGATGGATCACAAAAAGGAATGAATGCCATCTTGGCAATCAAGAGCGTCACTATTTTGATGCCTTGAATTAACATGTGGTTGGGATCGGATAAGACGTCAAACGAGTAAAACTGGAGGAAGAGAAGGCTATGAAGGACACGAAAATCGCACAAACCGTCGTTGTTGCGGACAGCCATGCCATCATCCGGGAGGGGATCAGATCCAGACTTGAACAGACAGACGCAATGTCCGTCATTGCGGATGCATCGGATGGATACTCGACCCTCAAGGCCTGCCGCGAAAACAACCCCGACATTCTACTGATGGATTTCTCCATTTCACGCCCAAGCGGCCGTGACCTTCTGGTGAAGATAAAGAAATCCTGCCCTGAGATTCGCGTGATCGTACTGTTTGACGAGCTTAAAATCTCGGACGCTTTCTTCTGCCTGACCAACGGGGCTCTTGCGATTGTGACAAAGCAGTCTTCCGGAGTTGACTTTGTGAACGCAACCAACGCGGTCATTCGCGGCTATACCTATATGCCAAGCGATTTTATTGCGGCGTTCCTGGAAGTGAAGAAGAACCTTACCAAATCCGGGAACATGTTCGCGCTTTCCCCGCGCGAGCTTGAGATTGTTGACTCTTGCATGGATGGTCGCACTACCAAGGATATCGCGGATGCACTGAATATCAGCGTCCGAACGGTAGAAACCCACAAGAGCAACATCTATCGAAAGACCTCCTGCCGCAATCTTGACGAGCTGTCCGCCGAATTTTCGCGAGCGACAGCCTGAACGGTGCATCGCCGTAGTTCGACTCGCATCAGGTCGACGGGCTTTAACCGGGTGGGCCAGCTGGTCAAGACTGCCCCGCAAGCTGTCAACGGACACCGCACGCAGCGCATGCGCCTCCCGTCAGGGCGTTGCGGATGTTCCGGCGAAAAGGGTATCGCAATGACACTTCCAAGGAAGCTCGGAAAGTGATCAGGTTCATCAGCCTCCGGCGCGCGCCCGTCCCCCGTGGGCAGGCTGTGCCGCAAGGGCAGCGCCCGTGGGCCAAAGCCTTGGCGGCACCGGTCCGGCAAATGGGTCTGCACCGTTCGGATGCAGCGATTGTGCCGCCGCGTCTACACTGCGTACCAGTTCGGATTTCGCAGTCCAGAAAAGATGCAGGAAGATTTTGCCGTTCGAGCCGCGCGCCCGGAATAGCGCACAGGAGTCGTCCAGAAACTTGACCGAGGCCGTGCTTAGGCCGGGAGCGGACTTCAGCTTCAGCGTAAGCGCGGTCACGGCTCCGGTGACCGCGGGCGCAGCGCTGGACCAAAGATTGCGCAAGGCATCATGGACACGCTTTCCCACGTCCGGATCGCGAAGGCCCCAGGATCCGATGTTGCCGACCACCTTGGTCACCTCGTTCACCGAAAGCCCGGTAGCTTCGGATGCGGCCCGCACGAGATCATTCGCAAACCCCCCGGCCAGAGATGCCCCCCTGTCCCAACTGGCGGGATTTGCGTAGGCGGGTCTACGGTGACCGGGATCAATCAGGTTAAGAAGCTGAAGGTCTGGTTTTCCTGAGGCGGCCTTCAGCCCAACTTCGCCGAGCAGAATCGAACAGATGTCCGCATGGGTAAGCCGCGCGCCGTCATCCTGGCGATCACTGGCATATGCCATGACCAGAAAATCGATGTCGGCGGCACTGATGACAAACGTACCGTCGGCGAGGCGTTCCAGGCCCTCTTCGAACTGCGCTGCCGTCAGAGCGGCCGTTTCTGGATCGAGGCCGAAATGGTGGAACATGGCGTTGGCAAAGAGCTCTTTCGGAAGCCGAGAAAGGTCGACCTGCAGCCCTTCACGCGGGTCATCGCCACGACCGATCACGTGTGATCGCGCAAGATTACCAAAAATGACGGCAGCACTGTTGCCCATGATCCGGTTCCCCTCCTCCAAGAAACGGCAAAGCCGCCGGGCGGTGGCCCCGGCGTCGGCCAAAGCGCTGAAGGCGGCCGAAGTCAGCGCATCGCGCAAGTCCGTTTCCTGAAGAAGATCAAGAGGCTTTGGGGTGAAGCTGCACAGGAACTCTGCCACCAGTTCGGGATCGACGAACGCCAAGGCAAAGTCATGCTGAACGCGATAGGGCTTCGGGCTGATGCCGGTCTGAATGTCGACAAAGTGTCTTTCGAACAGGGTCACCAGCCCGTCAAAGTGAACCGCGGCTCCGCGACAGGCCCTACTGTGCAGACCATTTGAATGGCCCAAGGTCAGCATCGTTGTATTTGCCAAGCGCACCATCACTTCGGCGATCCCGCCGGTCAACGCCTCGGTATCAGCGGTCAACTCGCGCAGGGCGGTCGCAAATTCGTCTGTTGTCAGACAGTCAACGTCGGGGTTGCGCCCGGCCTGCGAGTAAATAGCGGCGGCGATCTGTTCCGGAAACATCTCTGTCAGATCCAGCTGCGCGAGATCCGCCAGGTGATGGCGCTTTCGTTGCTGCAGCCGATCATCGTCAATGATGAGAGTACCGAATATTGTGGCGTTCAATCCAAGACTTGGGAGCAGCTGACTGACCCCTTCGCTGGCCGTTGAAGTGTTCTGCCGCTCTCCTGCATCATCCTCGATGTCGCGTTGCAAAGGCATCGGCTGCGGCGCGATAGCCTGGTTGGGACCCGCGAGGATTACAGGAGCTGCCGGCAGCGTCAGCCTGTCATCGAATTTGGCGAACATTCTAACGTTCGGTTCGCCCGCAGCTGCCTTAAAGACAGGCTGGCTGGACAGGTCTACCGCAAGCCCGAAACAGCCGTTCTTCATCGGGCTGGCGATCAGCGCCTTGCTGCGCACCATCTCCTTGACCTCAGCCCGGCTGATGAATGGTCCCCCTGTTCCGATGCTGGAATAGGCCGCGAAAAGGGCGCTGGCGAGACGACTGTCCAGAGGTGCACCGATCGCTGGCAATGACAGGAGGGCCTGAGCGAACTGCGGACGCGTAAGGTCGCCTTGTCTGCTGGCGAACGACATCACATAGGCAACCATCGCACGCCTGGTAGCGTTCCATTCGCGTGCCCCTTCTGGCCCCTGAACCGGTCCTGGAAGACCGAGCGGTCCGACGGCTGGACGTCCTCTGCCCGATTCCAATGCCCTGAGGACGCGGATCGGGCCACTTTCGGCGGCAGGCTCTCTCCCCGGCTGTGCCAGGTTCAGCGTCCTTGCGATCTGTGCCTTGTCGATCTGGCCGCCTTCGCCATACAGTCGGACAATCTTCCGCGCAGTCTTTGCCGAGAGGACCCCGGTTAGTCCGAACACACGGTCAAGCCCGCGCGCAAGTTCGCCGGACGTCGCGCTGTAGGGGATTCCGGCACCTTCAACTCCCAGCCGTAGAACGGCGTTTGCTAGACGGTCAGGGCGCATTGCTGACCAGTTCAAAGACCAGGACAGACCGTCTTGCCCCGGCAGTTTGCCAGACAGCACGCCGTCCATGTTCATGTCGCGCAGGGTCGTGGGACCTGTACCGTAGGTTTCCGCAAGAATGCCAGACTGCCGGTCGCCAATATCGACACCCAGCGCCGCAAGATCGTTGCGGATCGTCGAGTTGCTGGAGAAGCCACTTTGCGGCGCATCCGGCCTATTTGGCCTTATGCCGATGGACAGATCAAGATGCTGCGCCCCCAGAAGGGGGCCGCCCATCGGCAAGGCGGTCAAGGCGGAAGCTTGCGACTTCTCGCTGGCCGTGATCTGCGACACAGCATTCCTGTTCAGGGCGTTTTCCATTGCCGGGCTCCTGATCGGTATGGGGGACCGAGTACACCTTCGCCGATGCAAACTACTGCCACGCTGAGGTCGAAGTCCGGTCGAGGCGGTACGTAGATTGGTCCTGCCGGCTACGTGAAAGCCCGCCATCCTGCGTAGTCTGAAATTGCATCCTTTGGATCTGACCGCGTCAGCGCACTTACGCCAAAGGCATCACGCCATGGACCCAAAGCAAGACCCGCCCGGCATGGGCTGGACGGGACTTGATCCTCCGACGATCAACGCTGTTACTCGACCGAAAGCTCCTGTCCGTAGTTCACCTGGAAGCGTCCCCCTGCCTTGCCAGTGTATGCGCCGAGGACCGGGAAATTTGTGTCCGAGAATTTGCCGCGCCATTGCAGGGCAAACCATGAGAAGAACTCTGACGCCTGGTCGACGTTGTCAGCGTATTTGCTGGCCAGCGCCGAGTAGACTGTCCGGATCGCATACCCCGCGAGAAGGCCCGGGCCCTGGTTCTGAGACGCCGTCGTATTCCCCATCAGGCCAGCCAGGAACTGATTGATGCCCCCAACATCCTGATTGATCTCCCGGAAGGTGTTCAGCCTGGTGCCGCTTCTGGCAACCCAAGACTGAATGAGATAGTTGACCGCAAACCCGCCCGCGGCAGCGGTCAGAATCTCACCGCCCACTTTCCAGATGAAGTTCGGGTCACGGACGTACTCACCCGTCGTCGCATCTGTAGAGCCCGCGCTGTAGGTGGCGCCCCAACCAAAGCCGGCACCTGCCTCGGTATCGACGTTGTTGGCGACGGTATTGAAGAGCCGAAGGCCGGCATTTGCGCTGTCACTGATTTCTTGGGCAAGCTCGAATTGTTCGTATCGGGCAGTGTATTCACCTGCCGTACGATCCTGAGCGTTCTGCAAGTTCGCGAATTCCGGATCGTTTCGGTAGAACGAGTCACGGAAGTCGTCATATTCACTTGCGGCCTCCATGTACTGGATGCGCGCTTCAGCGGTCGCGCCTTGCGAGGTGTTGTATGCTTCGCGCAGAACTTCAGCTTCGCCCAGCAAGGTTTGGACGTTTGAATTCTGGACACCTTCGTTCGCTACAGCCGTCTGGTAGGTTTGACGGGCCGCATCAAGAGTGTTCCAGCTTGCGTCATAGGCAGTGTTTGCCGCATCCAGTTGTTCCCTTGCATCCAACATAGGTTGAGAGCCGGGGTCATTGCCATCAGACAGCAAGGCATCATAATTTTCTTGGGCCTGACGCTTATTCGCGACAGCGACGTCATGATTTGCCTGGGCCAAATCCAAAGCATCTGAAGCTGCCGAAACGTCCGCACTTGCAGCGCCTGCATCGTTTTGGGCTGCCTGAAGTTCGTCAAGCTTCTGGCTGTAATCAGTCCAGGCCAATCGTTCGCCGTTCGCAGCATCTTCAAAATCTTGCTGGCGCGCCTGCACGTTCTGGTACAGAGGGCCAAGGGTGTCATCTTGCAGGATGTAATCCCGCATTGCAGTCGCAGCGCTATTGTAATTGCTGGTGGCTGAATTCAGATTTGATTCCGCGTGACGATAGGAAACGACTTCGTTTTGCGCAATATCGGTTCCCGGATAGGGGTCGCTTTCCCCTCCAAAGTTGTTTCTGATGAAGTTTGCAATCTGATAGGGGGCCGAGTTTTCTGCATTGCCCGCTTCCGTTGCAAACGAGATGCTGGAGCCATAAGAAAACTCCGGCTTGAAACCAGCAATGTTGTTGCCTTTGTCATCCTTCGCTCCAAAGCCAAGGAAGTTGAACTTGAAGTCCTGGACTGAGACAAAGCCCACATCAGCCGCCCAGACATCGCCCCGCGCAGGCAGTCCGATACTCTGGAAGATTCCAAGGAAAGAATTGGCCCCAGTCCCGACCGATCGGAACGCATTCTGCAGCGGTTCAACCCAGTTGGGGTTGATATAGTTGAGTGTCTGCGCTGCGCCGTTGGCTGTATAAGAAATCGCGCGGGCAACCGTTCCAAAGGTACCTTCGGGTGCAACTGCCGACAGCTGGCGGAAGCGCAGGCCGAACTTCATGTTGCCATGTTCGTCCCGTGCGCCGTTGAAGTGAACGAAGGCGCGGAACTGCCGGACGGTCGCCCCCGGGCCAACGAACAGGTTGACCTCGACCGCAAGGTCAAAGCGGCCATGCTCTTGAAACCAGGCATCGGTTTCAGCAGCAGTGGCCTTCGTCGGTGAGTTTGACGCTGCGACCGAGGGCGCACCGGATGGCGGGTTCGAGGGCCGCAGTGACGGATGCCAGGACGGCTCTTCCGACGGTTGGCCAGACGGTTCACCCGACGGTTGACCCGACGGCTGGCCACTTGGGATATCAGTGGTGTTCTGTAGGCCACGCGGCGCATGGTAAAGTTCGCCGTCAATCACCATGTAGCCGGTGCTTTCCAGCAAGTGCCGGCCTTCTTCCGTCTCGTTCAGGCTGTTCAGATACTCTTTCTGAAGCGCCTCGGGGTCTTCCAGAAGGGCTGCGAGCTCAGGGTTCTGCTCGACCAGCCCCTCCAGGCCCATCTCCTCGACAGCTTCCGGGATGAATTTCAGATCGGCGAGTTCGTTCACAGCCTGGAATGCCGCACCGATGCCCGTGCCCAGAAGCGTCAGCAGGGTCGCCAAGGCTTCGGGAGAAGCAATGCCCGCATAGCTTCCCGTGCCCGTTGCGGCATCGCGCAGGTCTTCCAGAATGGCAATGTCGTTGGCATTCCAACCGCCAGGATCGTCCCCGCCGCCACCCGCAGCAATCAGGGTGTCAACCGCATCATTGATGTACTGGATTGCCGTGGCATCGCCAGCCTGGAGCTTGTCATAAAGTACAGCGATGACGGCGTATGCACCGCTCTGTTCCATTTCCTCCATGGTGATAGTGCCGTCGAACAGCTTGCCGATCATCTCCGGATCTACGCCGGTCAGGTCGGACAGCCGATCGATATATTGCTGGCGCGCCTCTCCCTGGACGATGTTTTGGTTTGCAGCAAGGAAGGGCAGAACTTCCAGCGCCGATTCAACATCCATGCCGGCAATAAGCCGCTCGAACGTCGGCAGCGAGAGTTGGTCAAGATACGCCGCTGCCTGCTCGGGCGACATGTTGTTCAGAAGCTCGGATGCCTTGTCGTAGCCGAAATCAGCCAGCAGCTCTTCGGTGAACTCAAGGCCCTCCGGAGTGCCGTCAAGTGCGGTAAAGGGGTCGGCCAGATATCCCCGGATTACTTCGATCTGTTCAGCGGCCGCCGCGCTGGTTCCTTTATATTCCTCGATCTGGCCTTTGTTTGCCGCGCTGTTTTGATAGTCACCGCTTGCGAAGAACCGCGTGGCAAGTTCGATAAGCTGCTCGCCTGCAGGGCTGACGACCGCCGAAGTCGCAAGCTGGCCTAGGCCGTAGAGCAGGATCTCGACCGACTGGAACTCAAAGCCCGAGTCGCCGATTGGCACCAGCCCTGGCAAATCCCCGCCCCCAAGCCTGCGTGGCCCGTTGTCCGCCTGCAGTTCGTCAAGCGCGTTGAGGAGTTTCAGGGCGGATTCTTCGTCGACGCTGGCCACGATTGTGAACGCCAGCCCGGGATTTTTGGCAGAGCCATCGGATGCGTCGCGAAAGTTGTAGGCCGTGTGGAGGATATGCGCTCCGAGATCAGGCGAAATCTCGGCCACCTTCGCGAAGATGGCGCCGAAGTCGGCCTTGAACGCCTCGGGTTGGGTGGAGGCTACGTCGAAAAGCGTGTTGATCAACGGCCCGCTGGTATCAAGCGGATTGGCGGGCGCGCCGTCGATGCTCTGGGTCGAATTCAGGTTCACCGACTGTTCGTAAATCAGAATGTTTGCGGCGGCTTCCGGAGGGAGCGACTGGAGTATCCGAAGCATCAAGATGGGCTGGCCGGAGCTTTCGATCGCCACCAGCGCGTCATATTGCAGGGCGGTTGAGGGCAACGACTGGATGTATTCCGTCAATCCGGCAGTGTCCCCGGATGCAATCAGGCTGCTCAGCTTGCCGTCGTCCTGAAAGCTGTCGCGATAGGCCGTCAGTTCGTTGCGAAGATTGGTCGGCAGCAGTTCAAGGACCTGCTCGATAACTGCCGCGCTGTAGCCATGGTCTCCGAACAAGAGCGCGCCCGCCGACTCGAGGCCGACGTTTGCGGAGGTCGCAGAGACCTTTGCCGCAAGGTCGATCGCGGCAAGCTGTTCCTTCATGGAAAGGCCGCCCTCATTCGCGACGGTGGGCGTTGCGTCACCCGTTGTCGAGATCGGCACGACGTTGCCGGACATACCAGCCTGGAACACGTCCAGTCCGACGGCGCCTGCAGTCGCATAGCCGGCGCCGCTGGCCCCGAGGGCGTGCCAGATCTCGGGGCCGGAGCCCGCCTGCCGGGAAAGGATCTGAACGGCCTGATCTTTGGTCAAGGCCCCATCTTCAACCAGATCCCAGAGCGCCGCTTTAAGAGTCGGGTTCTGTCCGGACGTCGCAGAGGTTGTGAAGCTTTGCTCAAGCAGGCTCGCCCCCTCCTCGGCCGTGAACTCCAGGCCAACTTCTGCTGCCATGGCCCTTGCCGCCGACAACGCGGCTGCGTCTGCCCCAAGGGTGACGATGTTGAAAGCAATCGTCAGACCGGTCAGTACTCGGGAGTTGAAGATTTCCCGGTCTGCGTCCGCTAGGACGGCATCCACGGTGGCAGTAGACCGACCGCGCGCCAAGAGGAAATCGCGCACCAAAGCGGCGGTCGATCCCGCCTGCTCTTTGTTGCCGCCGCCTAGCCATTCACCCGCCGTATGATCGGGATGCAACGCGCGGTTCTGGGCCCAATGCCCGGCAACGTGCACGATATCGGTGATCCCCTCTACGCGGCTGAAATAATCATAGACGTCCACGGGACCGTTGGTGCTGCCCAGCCCAAGCGACGTGTTCATGAACGCGATGGCCTTACCGTCGGTCATGGACGACCTGGTGTCCGTCGGCCCGCCTTGCAGAAGGGGTTCAAGACGGGTGCCGGTTCTGCCGGGGCCGTACGACTCAGTCTCGGCGGCAGCCGAATTATATTCATAGTACAGGACATAGGCCTGTGCGATGCGTGCCTCGGTGTTGCCACCTGAAATCACGTTGCCGTTCGCGTCGTAGACTGGCGCCTGGGTTGCGCCATAGACGGCCAAGGCTTTTTCGACCCAAAGCAGCTTGACCAGATTGGGATCTTCGATCTTCGGGGGAAGTATGATGATGTCGCCGCTTTCATGGCGCGCAACCAGATCGGCATGCTGTGCAGGGCTCAATTCATTCTTTACCACGACTTTGCCCGTGGCATTGTCGATATAGGTAAGCTTGTATTGTTCTGCACCGACTTCGGGGTTATCAGGCGCAACGGCATAATCAGACAGGATATTGCTGGTATCGAGCTTGATCTCTCCGTCCTTGTGCTGCTGTACAAGGACATCGAACTCTTCCTGCGTCGCGACGACGTGGACGGTTTCCCCGTCTCGCGTGTACACCACATCATACAACGGATGATCTTCGGCAAGCGTCGCTTGATCCAGGTCAGCCGCCGATGGGCCCGTCCACAGGCCCTGGCCTTCAAGCTCGGCAATGACGTCGGCGCCGACCCAGAGGATGGCCTTCACCAGCGAGTCGTTCTTCAGATCGTCCTCGGTGAAGTGGCCGTTCAGCACGCTGTCTTGTGAGGTAATCCCCGATGCGAGGACATCCTGCCAGGTCGTGCTGGACGCCGCTTCAGTCGTGCCGTTTTGCAGAACTTCGGCCTGAAGGGCCTTGCCGAATGCCGCCTCGGCGACGCCTTCGGTCGGAGCAAAAATCAGCGCCGGGCCTTCGGTATCGGTAATGTCCCTGCCTCCGACGTTCGGGTCGATCCGATTTGCCTGGACGGAGTAGAAAAGCTGCGCGCCGTCCGTAAAAACATTCTGGAGTTTGGCGGGATCGACACCTTCGAACATGCTGAGATCAAGCGTCGACTTCAGATTGCCGCTGGAATCGATGTTCGCGTCGAGGAACGTGGCCATCTGCTCTTGGGTAAACTGGCCGTCCGGGCCAAGATAGACACCCGCCACGTACGAAAAGACATCTTTGGCCGACATCTCGGGAAGGTCGCCACCGGTGATGCTCATCAAGCCCTGCCAAAGTACGGCGACACGCTCTGTACTTGCGTCGAACTCACGCTCTTCCTCGGTTGCACCGGTGACTTGACCATCGACCTCGCGCAGGTTGCGACCGTGCGACGCGTGCGAAGCGAGAGGCGCGAAATCGAGGACCGCACTAAGGTCGGAACCGAAACCTGCCCCGCTGATGTAGCTGAACCCGTCTCCAGGAATGTGGCTTCCGGCGTTCCTGGCAAGAATGGCACCAAGCACGGGCGTCGTCGCAACGCCATCCTGAACGATTTTGATCCCGAGAAGCTTGTCGACCAGCTCATCGCCCAGTCCCGCGCGCAATGCCGTGTCGAATTGCTGCTGGCTGGGTGCGACACCCAGACCGGCGAAGTTAAAGTTTTCGATCTTCGCCAGCTCGTCTGCGGTGAGTGGTTCGCCACGGAAGTCGACTTCCCACTGCGTGCCGTCTGCAAGCGTCACCATTGTCCCGGTCACCGGCGACGGCGCAACCGGCGCCGCATTCGCGACCGCGTTTATGTCCGCGCCGATTCCCGTGCCGTCCAGGCCCAGCCAGCCGTACGGGGACCAGCCCGTCGAATGCTGAGGAGAGAGATGTCCGAAGATGCCGACGTCCAACAGTGCGCCGTCTTCGATCACGCCAATGGCCAGGACCTTGTCGGTAAGTTGATCCCCCAACCCGCCGCGCATCTTGGCCTCGAACTGTCTGCCGTTTCCGCCACCCGCGCCAGCCCAGTCAAAGTTCTGCAGCGCCTCAAGCTCTTCGGCAGTGAAGGCGACGTCGCCATAATCGACCTCGATCGTCTGGCCGTTGGGCAGGGCCACCGTCGTTCCTGTCACGGGCGGCGCTGCCGGCTCGACTGGATAGGTGAAATCCAGCGTCACATCATAATGAACCGAGTCCGCAATTGGCCCGGCGAAGATATCGAAGATAAAGGATTCATGGTCGAAGGAGAGCGTATAATCATTGCCGCCCTCGCCAGCCACAGTCGTGCCAGTGGCGTTCTCGAACGTGGTCCCGTCGTTTTCCTGCGTCGGGCCCGGCAGATAGATCGGTACGCCTTCGGGGGTAAGGGGCAGCTCGAAATTCAGACCCTCGCCATACGAGCCTTGAACGATGATCGGACCAAGCAAATTGGCGATCGTGGCAAAATCGCCCTGCTCTGCCGCCTGCTGGATCTGTGCGATCATTGCCGGGTCTGTCACCGTGAAGGACTGGCCATTAGCCGTGATCGTAAGCTCGGTCGCCTGCGGCGTACCGCCATCGACAGACGTCGACCGCGATTGTGCGGCATAGCTTCCAGGCTGTGCGGCCACGCTCGTCGACCTGATCTCTCCAAGCAGGTCGCGAAACATTTCCGAAAAATTGGGAACGCTGTCCTGCGGGGTGGGGTCGCCATTCCGGTTTACGAAGCCCTTGTTGTCTCCGTCGGCAGCGTTGATCGGCAGGTAATCGGTAGATGTGTTGGCCATTTGAGCGTCTCCCAGTGCCTGGTTAGAAGCAAAATGGCATAGGCAGTCGATCCCACTGCCAAACCGGCCTACGGAGATGCCATCGGCCGACTACGTGGAATCCTGCGTAGGCTTATGCTGTGCAGCGGCCTTGCACCGGTCGCCCGGCGGCGCTGCGCGCGATGATTGGCACGGATGATCCCGCCCATCCGTGTGCCCGTCAGTATCAGGCGTGGCACCGGGCCGGACCCGGTCCCGTGCGACACCTGAGGGGGCACGCACCGCAGTACGTATCCCCACTGCATTACTGCGTAACTGGCCCGATCGTCCCGTCACCCACGACCCGTCATGTTGACGTCAGGCAGCGCTTTTGGCGATCCGCCCCGGCGACAGGGAGAGCACGACATGACTGCAAGGGAACTTTGCCGCAAAGGCGCAGGCGTCCTCCTCTTTGCGGTCCTGTTTGTCGTCGCGGGCTGCAAGGAAGTCCTCTACTCGGACCTTTCAGAGCGGGAAGCGAACGAAATGGTGGCTGTGCTGGACGCAGGTGGCATTTCAGCGGGCCGAGAGCGCTCCAAGGACGGGATCTACAATATCACCGTCGACGAGGCGCTGGTTGCGTCCGCGGTCAAGCTGCTGCAGGCGGCCGGCTATCCCAAGCAAAAGTTTCAATCCTTGGGCGATGTCTTTTCGGGGGACGAGCTTGTCGGGTCGCCCTTCAATGAACGCGCGCGTTTCATGCACGCCTTGAACGAGGAGCTATCGCGCACCATTGGCGAGATCGTGGGTGTCCGGTCGGCGCGGGTTCAGGTCATGATCCCCTCGCAGGACAAGTACGACCCTGCGCCGAAGACCGCGACTGCCTCGGTTGCCGTGATGTATGACGAACGACGCGACCTGTCGTCCGTCGTGCCCGTGATCAAGACCCTTGTCGCCCACAGTGTGCCGAACCTGCCTTATGACAATGTCGCCGTTGCGCTGTTCCCTTTGACAGTGCCGAACCAGGCGACGGGTGGCACCGTCGATCAGCCGATCGGCGCCACGCGTGTGATGAGCATCTTCTGGGTCGATCTGCCGCCGATCTGGCTGGGCCTAATCCTCGGGATCCTGATCAGCGCGGGCACTCTTTCCGTTGTGACACTGAAGCGGCAACAGTCGCGGCACGGGGAGTCGCCGGAATGACGCATCAAGCCGTCGCAGACCTTTCTCAGGCCAGCGCAGATGCGATCGAGGTGCTTGATCTTCTTGCGGAAGGATTGCGGTCGGGCGTCCATCAGGTGCGGTCCTTCGCGCTGATGCCCATCGAAGACTCTGCCCTGCGACTGGACATGATCTGCAATCCTCGGCTGACGGCCCGGATTGACGCCCGCCTTCTGGGGGCTGAGGGCTGGGCACTGCCTGACCAGCTGGATGATTTTCCCCAGGCGCGACCCCTGATCGCGCTATTCCGGCACGGCCCGGAAAAGGTCTTTCGCCCCATCGGCTTTTCCTGGCACGGCAACGGCATCGCGCGAATGATGCTGTCGGGTGACAAGGAGCTGGGAAAGCGGCTGAGCAAGGATGAGCTGCGGCAGGTGCTGATGCTGCGCGAACACGCGCAGTCCAACGTCTCCACTGCGGTCCCGCCCGACACCGAGGTCGACCTAGATGGCGAGCTTTGCGTGTGGTGCTGGATGGCTGCCCTGCCCGACCGCATAGCCGCCCTCGGTCTGGCCGTCCTGCTGAAGCACTGCTGCGTCCATGAACAGTTCAAGTCGCTGCCAGACTCCGAAAAATCTCGTCGCGCCGTGTTAGCCGAGGCTTGGCTGCGGGCAAACCTGCTTTCGGCGGGAGGCGCGGCATGATCATCTCGTCCGAAGTCATTCAGACCGCCCACCGGATCGCCGCCGCCGACCTTGCCGAGATGCTGGCCGACCAACAGGCGCTTGGCGATGCAAGGGCCGAAGCCACAAGGCTTCTGGACTCGGCCCGCGCCGAAACTGCAGCGCTGATGGACTCTGCACGGCAAAGCATCGCAACGGATCGCGCCGAAATGGAGCGGCAGATCCAGAACCTTCGGACTCGCACGCTGGACCAGACCGCAGCCGAAGTCGCTGCTCTGCGCATTGTCGAGACTTCGGACATCGCGACCCGGCTGACCGCGCGCTTCGATGCGTTGACACCCTGGGTTGGCGAGCTTGTCTTGGGTGCCATGACGCGCTTGATCGGCGCTTTTGAACCCGATGAACGCCTGCAGCGGATGTTGGTTCAAACAGTATCCGCAGCGCGCCGCGATTGGGACCTGCGCCTGCGCTGTCATCCGGAATCGGTGTCTGCACTGCAGGCCCTGCTTGATCGTGATGCGACCGGGCCCGGTCGGCTGCAAGCCGTGAAGGGCATTGTCGAGGACGATACACTGTCACCGGACGACTGCCTTCTGGAATGCGCCGACGGTCTGATCGAAATCGGCCTGAGCGCACAGATCGCGCAGCTTCGCCTTGCCCTTGGTCTGGAAAGCCCCGACCAGCCGCATCCCGCCTGGCCGCCCATGCTGGACAGCACGCCATGATCCAGTCCCAGCCAGAGGAATTCCGCAACCGGATGACGGCCCTTCAGGGCAACCTTTTGTCAGCCGAGACACGGCCGCTTCTTGGCCGGGTCCAAGAGGTAAAGGGTGCTATTCTGCGGGCCGCCATGCCTTCTGCAGCTGTCGGCTCTGTCTGCGAAATCCGGCGCGGACAGACACGTTGCTTGGCCGAAGTCATCGGGGCCGAACGGAATTGCGCGATCCTCAGCCCGCTGGGCTCGACGGCGGGGCTCAGCGCCGGGCTGTCGGTGCGGATGATTGCCGACGCCCTTTCTGTGCCGGTCGGGACATCGCTTCTGGGGCGGGTACTTAATGGCCTTGGCGATCCGATTGACCAGTCGGGACCACTGGCCAACACGACTCATCGCCCGGCCCGGTCCAATACGCCGGATCCTATTGCGCGGCCGCTCATCAATCGACCACTCTCGACGGGTGTGCGAGCCATTGATGCGTTCTGTACCATCGGCCGCGGGCAGCGTCTCGGCATCTTCGGACCGCCGGGCGTTGGAAAATCGGTCCTTCTGTCCGCGATTGCGCGCAACAGCGAAGCGGATGCCATCGTCATCGGGCTGATCGGCGAGCGTGGGCGAGAGGTGCGTGAGTTCATCGACCGCAGCCTGCCCCCCGAACACCGGTCTCGCACCGTGGTTGTTGCGGCGACGTCCGACCGGCCGCCGTTGGAGCGGCTTTACGCAGCACAGACGGCGACTGCAATCGCCGAGGATCTGCGCGATCGGGGCATGTCGGTCTTGTTGCTGATCGACAGCCTGACGCGGGTTGCACGGGCCCTGCGCGAGATCGGGCTGGCTGCCGGTGAACCTCCAACCCGTCGCGGCTATCCGGCCAGCGTCTATGCGGCGCTGCCGCAGCTGATCGAACGCTCGGGGCGCACGACGACAGGTGACATCACCGCTCTTTACACTGTCCTTGTCGAGGGTGACGGGGAGGGCGATCCGATTGCCGAAGAGGTCCGCAGCCTGACCGATGGCCATATTCAGCTCAGCGCAGCCATCGCCGAGCGCGGGCGGTATCCGGCGATCAACGTCCTCACCAGTCTCAGCCGCCTGATGACCGAGATTGCGTCCGCCGAAGCGTGCAGCCTTGCCAGACAGGCACGCGCCGCGCTGGCAAAATATGAAGAGATCGAACTGCTTGTGCAGGTCGGCGAGTACCGCCGCGGAAGTGACCCCGACGCCGATCACGCGATTGCCGTCCGTCCCGCAATCGAAGCGTTTCTCGCCCAGAACCTTGAGGAAAGACCGCAGACCGTCAGCGATATCATCGCCCGGCTGTCCGAAGCGCTCAAGACAGCCAACGTTTCGAAGAGGGGGCGGGCTTGAAACTGAAATCCGTCACACGACTGCTGTCTCGCCTGACAGACCTCCGCCTTCGCAAGGAAGAGCAGGCCCGCCTGAACCTCGCCAACGGGCAAGCCCGGCACGCTAAGGCTTCGGCGCTGCTGGAAGAGGAAGAGATTCGGCTCCAGAGGATCGAGACGGTCCTTCCGGCCATCTTCCGACTGCACCTCCGGCAGATCAAGGCCTTGGAACGCCCGACCGATCGCTTCGCGACGCTGGTGCAGGCCACTGAAGCGGATCGCAAGGCCCAGGCGGACCAAGCGCGGCAGACTCAGACCGCATCGCTGCAAGTGCAGTGTGTCGCCACAGAAGTGGAAGGACTGCGCGGCCAGTACTTGCAGGCGCGCAGGCGACGGCAGGTCCTCGAAGCCATGGGTCAGACCCAGATTCAGGCAGAGCGGAAACGTCAAGAGCTTCGCCATGAGGATCTGTCGTCCGATCAGCCCCGCATCCGCCAACAGAAAGACATGCCGTGACCGAATACAAACCTTTGCCGGATATTTCTGTGCTGGAGTTCGACCTTCCAGACTATTCGCCCGCGGACATTGCAGCGTTGACCGCCTTGCCGGTGAAGACGACCAGTTATGATTTTTCCTGCGGCCCGGCCGGGCAGATGCGGCTAACGCTTGATTGCGATTGCGTTCCCGGATCAATCCATGAAGAGATCGACCTGATCATTGACCAGGCTGCCTTGACCGTCCGGCTGGAAAAGCGACTGTCCGGCCCCCTCCTCGCTCTCAGCGGCTATGCCGGATCCCCGGAAGTCATCGCACAGGACCCGCCGACGGCGGGACTGGTGCTGGAGCACTTTCTGACCCCGACGCTTGAGCAGCTGGAAAGGGGTGAAGGTTTTTCCCTCCAGATCAGGCAGGTGGCCGAAAGCATCCCGAAAGATGACCCCGTGCTGTCGCGGCTGCGCTTCAAGCTTGAATCGGCGCTGTGGGAAACCCCCTGCGTTGGAGAGCTGGTCGCGACCTCCCCCATCGCCGCAGAATTCCTCCGTGCCCGATTTGCGCGCGCCCTGCCTTTACCCGGCCCGGCGCGACTGGACCTTCACGTTCCCTGCAGCCTGCTCAGTGGCGAAACCACGGTCCGCCAAGCCGACCTTGCTGCGATGGTGCCAGGTGACGGGCTGCTGCTGCCCCCCACCATCAACCTGCAAAGTCCCCTCTACTTGCGCTTTTCCCATCAGAAGATGGCGCGCGTCGATTGGCGCGACAAAGAACTGGTCGTCACTGGCCTTGCCGACATTCCTTCACCGCACGAGGAGACCCACGCCATGCAGAGTTTCGACGACGACTCAATCACGATTGACGACCTTCCCGTCACCATCAGCCTGGAACTGGACCGCATCGAAATCAGCTTTGCCAGTCTTGCGGACCTGCATGTCGGAAGCGTGATCCCCTTCAGTATCGGCAAGCCGCAGAAGGTCAGGGTGTTGGCGAACGGCCGTGGCTTTGCCACGGCGGACCTGCTGCAGATTGACGGGCGTCTTGGGGTCCGGATCTCCGCCCTTGCACCTCGGCCCGAATAGTCGACCGGGCGATGGAAGTTTCCACCCCCCTTCTTGTCGGCTATTTTGGCGGGTTCTTCCTGCTGGCCGTGCTGACGCTGACCGCGTTCGTGAAGATTTCGGTCGTGTTCATGATCGTGCGCAATGCCATCGGCCTGCAGCAAGTACCGTCCAACATGGTCGTGATGGGTTTGGCGCTGTTCCTGTCCATCTTCATCTCAATGCCGGTGCTGACCGCATCACTGGCTGCGCTTTCCGAGGCAGGGGGCGCTCCGACCGACATCAGCAGTCTGCTGGTGATGCTGCAGGAGGGCATTGGCCCTTTTCAGGGCTTTATGTCACGCAATACGAACCCCGAACAGCTGCGTTTCTTTGTCGACATCACCAACAAGCTTTGGGCCGGTTCGGGGCTGATCGGCACCCCAGAGATGTTTGTGATCCAAGTCCCGGCCTTTCTGCTAAGCGAACTGACCCGGGCCTTCGAGATCGGTTTCCTGCTATACCTGCCCTTCATTGCGATAGATCTGGCAGTTACCGGAATCCTAATGGCGCTCGGGATGCAGCAGGTGCAGCCATCTGTCATTTCCGTGCCGTTCAAGCTGCTGCTTTTTGTCTATCTCGACGGCTGGGTCAAGCTGGTTGAGGGCCTTCTCCTAAGCTACTCAACCTGAGGTGTGACGATGGACCAGATGACCTATGTCCAATACCTGATGGCGTTCACGCTAGACGCGATGTATCTCACGGTCGTGCCGCTGGGTGTTGCGACGCTCGTCGGGCTCGTGATCTCCATCGTACAGGCGGTCACCCAGATTCAGGACCAGACAATTGCCCAGACCGCCAAGATCGCCGCGATCTGCCTAACCTTGGTACTTTTCGGTAGCGTACTGATCGGGCCGCTGATGACCAGCTCACGCCAGCTCTTCGACACCTTTGCAACCGTGGGGCATTAGGCAATGACCGGAGGACTTGCCGCCCTGTTGGGTCTCAAGACCGAAGGGCTGTTTCTCTTCATCGCCCTGACGCTCGCGCGTCCTGTGGGGTTGGTCTTCGGCTTCATCGTCTTTCCCTGGGGGATGGGGCAAAGCTTCCTTCTTCGTGTTGGTGTTGCCCTTGCAATCGGACTGCCAATCACCATTGCATCCCGTGCCGAGATTGCGACCCTTGCCGATACCGCTCCCGCCCTCACGATTGCGCTGCTCTTCCTGAAAGAGTTCGTTTTGGGTATGGTCCTTGGCATCATTGCGTCGCTGCCGTTTCTTGCCTTGCAGTACGCCGGTGCGCTTGCAGATTCCTATCGAGGCGACTCCAGTCCAGGACACAATGACCCGATGGGCGGTTCGCTGTCGGCTTGGGGCAGCTACTTTCTTCTCGTGGGCCTGCTGGTTTTCGTGGCCACCGGCGGCCTGAACCAACTGGTCGACGCCCTCTATCAAAGCTACACAACTTGGCCATTGTCCAGAATGCTGCCAATCCTAAGCCTTACCGCGGTGGGTACCGTCATGGACCTGCTGCTGCAGACCCTGAAGTCAACCATTGTGGTTGCGGCCCCGCTGATCTTTACCCTCATGGCCGTGGATCTTGCCTTGGCTATCGGATCGCGTATGGCGCAACGATTCCAGATCATGTCGATCGAATTCACGCTGAAGAACCTGATTGCCGCGCTAATGCTGCCCGTGGTCGTTGCCTATATCCTCAAATACCTGAACGACTCCCCCGTTAGTTTTGATCAGGTGCTTGTTGCCCTTCGGATCATGCTACGATGAGCAGCTCCGAAAAAAAAACAAAGCAGGCTACACCCAGAAAGCTGCGCAAAGCGCGAGAGGACGGCATGGTTGCGCAAAGCCGGAAAGCCATTTCGCTTTTTGTTGTGGCGGTCCTGCTGGGCACGATGATTCCACTGCTCAAGACGGTTGCGCAGATCCTGATGCAGTACTTCAATTCGATCTTCCCGCTTGTTGGACAGCCGTTGGACCAAGTCTGGGATAGAGCGCTCCACGAAATGACGACGACCCTGCTAAAAGCGGTGGGGCCGGTCGCGGGCATAGGCATCGCAACTGTCCTTGCCACAACTGTCATGTTTCACCGCGGTATTCCATTCTCGATGAAGCCGATAGTGCCCAATTTCTCACGCCTCGACCCAGCTCAGGGCTTGCAACGGATCTTCGGTTTGCGCAGTTGGGTCGAATCGTCGATCGGGCTTCTACAACTGATCGTCTGGAGCAGTCTGAGCGCCTTTATTATCCTTCAGTACCGGGACGATCTTCTTGGACTGTACTCCTGCGGCTTGCCCTGCGTCGAAGTGACGGCATGGAGCCTGTTTCAAAGCCTTGCTCTTGCGGCCATTATCCTGTTCCTGCTTATCGCCGGGATCGAGGTGATCTTGCAGTTCGCCCTTTACAGGCGTGATCAGAAGATGACCGCTTCCGAATTCAAGCGCGAAATGAAGGACAACTTCGGCTCGCCGGAAATCAGGCGCGCCCGCGCAAGATTGCGACGCGAAGAACAGTTCTACAGCACCGTGAATACTGAGGTGATCGGTGCGGGCATGGCGAACATGTGCTTCTACTCAAATTCCGGCGCCGTAGCTGTAAGGTATCATCCCGAAATTGCGCCCGTACCATACATTTGCGCCATCGCCAGTGGGAGAGATGTCACAGCATTGCGCGCCAAAATGCGCGAAAGCGAATTCCCGGAAATGAGAAGTCGCAAAATTGTGGAAATCTGTCTGAAGCGGCCGGTCGGCACCCCGGTTCCACCGGAAATTCACACGGAACTAGCTGCGTGCATCTCAAAGATGTTCGTATGACGGCGTTGATAGTCTTTCGGGCATCTTGCAACCCCTCAACGATGAAGATTTACCTAGACAACTGTCCATTTTGTGGACTGATCGGGCAGTGAGCTTCTATCGCGACCGGAGCAGTTCTTTTCGGGCGATCAGCGATCGGTTACGCTCTGTCAAATTGCCGAGGGTTCCTTTAGGGTAGCCTTGGTTGCGCGGGCTAGGCGCTGAACTCCAATGTTCAATCGGTCTTCGTCATTAAGCGTGAAGTTGATGCGAATGGCACTACGGTTTTTGCCTTGCGGATCAAACGCGCTTGACGGTGCAATGCATACCCCGTGTGAGAGGGCGATGTGCAAAAGCTTATCCGTGTTCAATCTGCGGTCGCGCGCAATCGCCCAGACAAACATTCCGCCCGCCGGCACCTCCCACGTGAAGAAATCCGACAGATGATCAGAAAGAGCCTTGCATAATGCGTCTCGTCGTGAACGGTACAGCGAGATCGTCCTAGGAAGCGTTCGATCGATCAGCCCCGATGATAGTGCCCGAAGCGCAATGCATTGCGACAATCCAGACGTGCAAAGGTCGGAACCCTGCTTGGCAATCACCATTGACTGAATCATTTCCGGCGACGCGATTACCCAACCAACTCTTAAGCCTGGAACCAACTCTTTCGACATTGTTCCCAGGTAAATGACCGGGCCGGCATAGGGACTTGCCTTCGGGGCAACCAGATTAAGAATGTTCCGTTGCCGAGGCCCATCGTAGTGCAGCGTTCCGTAGGGGTCGTCTTCAACTAGCCAAGTACCTGTTGTTTCGGATGCTTCGAGCAGCTGACGACGCTGATCTATGCCAACCAGTCGTCCCGTCGGATTAGAGAAGTTGGGCACGGTATAGGCGAACTGCGCACCTGTAAATGACGCCGTCGGATCGAAGTCTGGGTCGTCCAAGTGCATCGGCCGATAGATGGGGCGGCGGGGCCGCCATGCATCCAACGCTCCCAGATAGGCGGGGGACTGCGCAGCGATCGCCCCACAGTCTTCAAGAAGCACGTTGCCAACCAGACTCAGCGCCTGCATCCCGCCGCTGGTGATCAGTACGTTCGTCCTCGTAAGACGAAGGTCGGGCGTTGAATAGCGCTTTGATACCAAGTCCCGCAGTTCGGAAAGACCTTCAATCGGTGAATATGAAAGCGCTGCCTGCGTAGTCTCGGTGACGGAGAGCGCTGCAAGCTCAGCCAGTTCAGCTACCGGCCAGGTCGAGGGATCCGGTAATCCGCCGCCCAAGTTGATCAGATTGGGAATCTGGCCAGCAGAAAGGAAAGTCTTCGTGACATCGTTTGTGTCTGAAAGCCATTTGGCGAATTGGGGTCTCGGCCTCATGTTACGTATGGAACCTCTGCAACAAATATGTGTTGGTCGCGCGCAATGACACGCCGTGTGGCATCGCTCTCAGGGAGGTGTTGCCGCCTTGGCCCTTGATCAGCTCTTGGAGCGCGGAAGGATCGTGTCCGCACCCTCCGTCGAGGCGCGCAGCGGATAGATAGGTAAGAACTGTCATCTATTCCATCAGTCGCTGAAACGACATGCCGTATGGTGAATGTGCGGCGAGCAAAGGTGCGGCCACGCAGCCGAAAGCAGCAGGAGCTCACCAGGGGAGAACGTCGATCAGTCATGCAAATGGCCCTCTCTGTCAGCATTAACTATCTCTATTCACGAACGCAAACTCAGCCTTTACACCACCTTTACCTTGCTATTGCGCACGATTTCCCTATCCTCCCCGAGCATTGTAGGGAAATACACCATGATTGAGCTTGATTCGATCGACTATCGAATCCTCGCGGCCGTAAGCAGGAACGGTCGGATATCAATGCTGGACCTCGCGGAATTGGTGGGCCTGTCTCCTACACCATGCGGCCGACGAATTAGGCGACTGGAAGAGGCCGGAATCATTTTGGGATACGCCGCGCAGATTAGTCCGCAGGCTCTCGGCGCGAACATCAGTGTTCTGGTTTCAATCCGATTGTTGAGACACGGCACCGAAGGAAATGAGCAATTCCTCAATGCAATCGCCAAACGACCCGAGATTACGGAATGCTTGATGGTTACAGGCAGCGTCGACTATATTCTTCGGATCTGGGTGCGCGATATTGACGCCCTTGGTACATTCGTCCGCGACGTGCTTCAGTCCATTCCTGCAGTTGCAGAAACCACGACCATGGTCATCCTGAAGCAGGACAAGAATTCCCAGATTCTGAGACTGTAGTTTCGATATGTGGATGGATTACCTGATATGATGTAATCTTGACTCTTGGCAGTACAAAACTGTATGGAACAGGCCGTCTGATCTAAATGTGGCGTAAGCGCTAGCCGAAAACAGACCACCCTGTGAAATCGGCGAGACGCTCTGCAACGAGCGTACCAGCCTTGGAATTGCCCCAAGCATCAAGTCCCGGCGACCAGATACCGATGGATGCTCGGCCTGGAGCAATCACCAGCAGACCCCCGCCGACGCCGGATTTTGCTGGCATCCCAACGCGAAATGCAAAGTTTCCTGAGCCGTCATATTGGCCGCATGTCATCATCAAAGCATTGATCCGACGTACCTTTGTCGGGGAGATCATCTGAGGCGCGCCGGGCAAGCTGGCCAGAAAGCGCCCCGCCCGAGCAAGCTGCTCGCAGCTCATTTCGATGGCACATTGATGGTAGTAGGTTCCCAAGGTGTGTTCAGGAGGATGATTTAGATTGCCAAAACTTCGCAAGTAGTGCGCGAGGGCGGCGTTGCGATGTCCGGTCTGCGCTTCAGATGCCGCCACCGACTTGTCGATATGGATATCTTCTACCTCGGCCGCCGCTCGGATAAACCCAATGATCTCAGAAAGAGTATGCTTGGGGCTGCGTCCAGTCATTAGTTCATCGGTTACAACTAGTGCCCCAGCATTGATAAACGGATTGCGCGGGCGTCCGTTCTCTTTCTCCAAAAGTCGAATCGAGTCAAAGCGCTCCCCAGATGGCTCGCGCCCGACCCGTCCCCATATTTGCTCACCAATGCGCCCAAGAACACAGGCCAGCGCGAACACTTTGCTGATAGATTGAATTGAAAAAGGTTGCCTTGCTTGCCCTGCGCTGAGAACGGTTCCATCTGCTAGGGCCAATGCGATACCGAGTTGTGCAGGGTCAATATCTGCCAGTTCTGGAATATAGTCTGCTACGCATCCCCACTGATTCAGTGCGCAGACTTCTGCATGCAGGTCGTTGATGAATTTCTGTAGGTCGTGAGCCATAGGTTTTTCTAGCCTAGTCTGTTTCGTCGCTACACTAGGCTATAAGCCGTGGTGGCTCACTAGATCATGGCCAAAAATACTTGGATCGGCGATGTACATTAGGTTCTAGAGGCGTTCTTGGGTTTGTGCTCTCAACCTGCGCGCATCCATGTCGCTTACAGCCGTGTGATGTTCTGGATCCTCCTTCGCAATGTGGTTCCACGACGGTATCCATCAACGCGAGGCGAACTTCCTTTCTAGGAGAATATTCATTCTGGCTACCATAACAGCGGCTCAGGGTTGTTTGCGAGACCTTATGGAGGGTTGTCCGAATTAGATGGAGCGGAACTTCAGGTGAGGTGAGCCGATACTACATCTGAGAGAGCCCCAAGACATCGGTGCTAAAGGGATGAGAATTAAAGCTTTTGAGTACCTGTCACTTTCGATCGCAGTGATCTTGCAGGGGAAACTGATCAAATTGGCCCCGCCAACCACCAGTATACATTCGGTGCGGAACATCAATCTCTGTGAGCGCCGCACTTGCCTCCTGCAGGCCAAAGCTGGCGGGAAGGAAGCGCATATCAGTGGCCGAGGATCTGGCTGAGGAACAGTTTGGTCCGGTCGGATTTCGGGTTGGTGAAGAACTCTTTCGGTTCGTTCTGTTCGACAATTTGGCCCTGGTCCATGAAGATCACCCGGTTCGCTACGGCCTGGGCAAAGCCCATTTCATGGGTGACGCAGATCATCGTCATGCCTTCCTGGGCAAGCTGGATCATCGTATCCAGCACTTCCTTGATCATTTCGGGGTCAAGGGCCGAGGTCGGTTCGTCAAACAGCATGATCCGGGGGCGCATGCACAGGCTGCGCGCGATGGCGACGCGCTGCTGCTGGCCACCGGAAAGCTGACCGGGGTATTTATTCGCCTGCTCCGGGATCTTCACCTTTTCAAGGAAGTACATCGCGGTCTCTTCCGCCTCACGCTTCGGCACCTTGCGGACCCAGATCGGGGCCAGCGTCAGGTTTTCCAGGATCGTGAGATGCGGGAACAGGTTGAAGTGCTGGAACACCATCCCGACCTCGGACCGGACCTTGTCGATGTTCTTCAGGTCATTGGTCAGTTCGGTGCCATCCACGACGATGTGGCCCTGCTGGTGTTCCTCCAGCCGGTTGATGCAGCGGATCAGCGTGGACTTGCCCGACCCGGACGGACCGCAGATCACGATCCTTTCCCCGCGCTGCACGGTCATGTTGATGTCGCGCAGGACGT